>Ga0209800_10000920_pt1 | contig 36895 bp, 31 predicted proteins | sample Higcelweek8metaG_FD_187174 | JGI IMG/M metagenome (GOLD analysis project Ga0209800, IMG submission 187174) | Freshwater pond sediment microbial communities from the University of Edinburgh, under environmental carbon perturbations - High... | ecosystem: Environmental > Aquatic > Freshwater >...
CCCATTGGATCAGTCTACCAATGGATCCTCAGACTGTGCAGTTCTTGGCGGAAAAGTGTGCACTTTGTGGCGAGAAAGTGTGTAGTTCTACTGGCTGATTTCTGTGTAGTTTACTTTACCATTTACATTCGTACACTTTTCGACGGTATCCGCTCTTCTCCCTTGTTATTTTCGATCTGTAAAGTTATAATAATTGACGCGTCTCATATCAGACGAAATGCTTTGGTCGTTCAATGGATAGGACAGCGGTTTCCGGTACCGCCGATGCAGGTTCGATTCCTGTCCGAAGCACCAGATACGAAAAGCCTGTTTCCCAACGTTCGGACATGTCCTCGGATCGCAAAGCGATCCTGCGGAACTCCGTGGGAAACAGGCTTTTCTCCTTCATTGGGTGGCACCGGTAGGTGGTGCGAATCCAACTGCAGTCATTCTCCACCGAATCGTGGATTCGTTCAAAGCAAAAGTCTCATTTAATTAGTTATCCTGCCGGCATCCATTTCATGCACGGTATCACATAGCAATTCTATATCCTGAGCATTATGGCTTGTAAGTATAATTGTCTTCCCCGCATCTCTCAGTTCCCGTAAAAAGGAACGGATTTCTTCTACTCCGTGTTTATCCAATCCGTTCATTGGTTCATCCAGAATCAGGATTTCCGGATCTTCCATGATAGCCTGTGCAATACCAAGCCGCTGACGCATTCCCATCGAGTATTTCCCAACATGTTTTCTGCTGTCAGGATCCAATCCCACACGTAAAATTGCCTTTCTGATTGTTTCTTTATTGATTTTATGCTTGATCGATGCCAGAAATTTCAAATTGCTGTAAGCGCTGTAATTAGGCAAAAAACCCGGAGATTCTATAAGGATCCCAACATTGGCGGGTACATCAATATCTTTTCCGATTTTTTGAGTGTTCACAAAAATCTCTCCGGAAGTCAGAGGAACGAAACCGCAGATACACTTGAACAGCATTGTTTTGCCGCAGCCATTCCTTCCTATAATTCCATGAATTTTGTTTCTCTCAAATTCAATCGAAACTTGGTCGAGTACGGTATACTCTTTGTATTTTTTTGTTGCACTCTTAATCACGATGCAGTTTTCCATAATTGACCTCATTTCAATGTTTTTCTCCAACATATGCAGAATCGAACGTTATTATCATATGGATGAAAGTACTTCCACCTCTTGCTTTTTCATAATTTCCGAAGCAATACACATCAAAAGAAATATAGCCGCAACTAAAAACACGATTGCATATATTACCGATGGATAGCGCGAATTCCCGGATGCATCCAGCATTTGGATATTTATCCAAGTAGTGGGTACCAGGTAAAAAATCCAGCCTCCTCCTACTTCATATGCAAAGTAAGGAAAAAAGGCGAACACAAAGCCCACGATCGTCCCTCCTATTCGCTGCGTTACAAGGTTTAAAGCGAAAATAAGCATCCCCATGAAAACGGTTACAAGCCAAAACACACACACCGACAGCAACATGGCATGAAGCGGCGAATAGGTTTGCTGAATACCGTACGAAATTGGAATCAGACTATACTGGGCTCCCGCATTGGTCTGTGCCAACGTACTGAATACTCGGCCCCACCCCGGTTCAAAGGAAATGTTAGGTAATAAACAAAGGATACTGCACCCCATAATTGCGAATGTGAAAAGAAAGGACGCCGTCAAAATGTATATATACTGACCGTACAGCCATTTCTTTCTCCCTGAGCGTATGCACTCGTAGGGCGTTGAATCATTCATGAACGGCGCATCACAAAATAGCAGAACCATCCCAAGAATCAGCATGCCGTTGATATAAGGAGCCGTGCTGATGAACGGAAATATCCAGGGGGTCACCGGAACTCCCACCATAATGGAAAATCTCAAGATCGGTAAAGATACATAATGCACAAGCATGCCGATTAGCAGCAACAGTACATAATACCGCGGATTCGAAGCCCAGCGCTTTATGTTCAACCCACACAGGATCAGGATCGTCCTTATGTTATTCACCGGCAAGTCTCCTCTTAACATTTTTCGCAAAAAGAACGCCAAAAATCACGATGCACACAAGAAATACCAGTATGGTATACAGGAAGGAATTGATCGGGGTTCCAAGGTTTACGTCACCCCTAACCAATATATTTAGACGGAGATAAATTGGAAATTGAAGATTGTACATAACGTTTATTACTGCGTAATACGTTATTATCGGGAACGCAAGAGTAACAAATATATTCGAAATTCTCGTTGAAATCCATAGAGAAAAGACAGACCAGCACGAACAAAAAACGCCATAGATCAAAATTTTCACAAGAATAAACAGGCAAGGAGAAATTGCCAAGAGCTCCCCAAAGGTACTGTTGATATAGTACTCGTGATTGCCGCTTAAAGGATTAAATAGAGCCATCTTTGAAGCAAGTGCCAGTACGGACAGGGAATAACCAATGAGAATAACGCAAAACGATGATAAACTGGAAACAATGATTTTGGACCATGCATAGGCTCGCTGGGACGACCGGATGACACTTACAAGAATATACTTATTGTTCCAATCGGAGCAGAAACTGTTAGAGAACGGGAATATGGATAATAAAATGGCAACAAGTGTAAAGGATCCATTCAGCATGAAAGTATCGAAGTAGTACAGGACATCTGTCGCCGAGCCCCCCAAAGACAGTTCCTGCCATATTGAGAAAAAATTCAAGAACACCAACGCGGCTATAGCAATAAAAAATCTTGGAGAACAAAACGCCCTTCGTAAATCCATTCGCAAAGCATTGGTCAAATCCTGCATACGATCACCTATATGATTTCTTTACCATCAACCGCACTGATGAGTATGTTGTATGTGGTAAGAAGTTCCTTCGTTTCGTCTTTCGCATTCATATCCGTTTCAGCTGACTTATCTTGATCAAGAACCCCATATTCATTGGTTGTAAAGCACCATGCCGGGATCATTCGAAATTCTTTGTTCGTTTGCCCCATCAGAGTGGGAACATATACCAGTTGAATTTTCGATACTACATAATTGTTTGCTGTGATTATGGATGCAAACTTGTCTGTTAATGCCGCAATAGCAGCGTCCAGCGTAATTATTTGCGCCATTTGCTCTGTCGATTTTTCCTGATACAAGTTCATAAATTGTAAGTATTCAATTCCTCTTTTCGAGTAGATAACCGTTATTAAGTTGCCGGATAAACTTTCGTCATCTTTTGAAAAGTAGACCTCGTCTGTTGTCACAGGAATTCCCTGTAAATGGCACTCAATGAACATAAAATAGCAATCGTCATCCTCACTCCAGCTATCTTTAAATGACATTTTTCCTGAAGCGATTGCGGCCGAATAATCCGGATTCGTCTTGATTTTTTCTTCTTCACTTTTAAGTGTTTTGTTGTCCAATGAATAAACAGTGAACGCGCCCAGATTTTTAACGCCTAATTGCTGCAATGTTTCTTCGACCTTTGCAATGGCGCTTTTTCGTGAAGCAAATGACAGATCGGTTTCCGTTGAGAACTCCTTCGTATTATTAATAATTACATTCTTCTGCCAGGAGAAGACATTATTTATACATGTGGAAAAGGATGTTCCAAACCCCAAAAAACCATTTCCCATAAAATTATTCGACTCAACTATGTTCAAAAAACTTCCATTACTTCCTTCAAGCACGTAAACATTATTCGCATCTGTCCTATTTAATACTTCCTCATTTTGAAAAAGCAGGGACTCCGCTGTTTTCTTGTCAACTATGAAAGGTTCTGCGAGTATCACAGGAGCTTCTGTTAAATCAGGCGCGATAACGGAAGCGTCAATCTTTACATTGCCTGTTTCCTGTTTTACATAATCTCCATTACTCCATGTCGATGATTGTGATGCGGTAGAGGCTGCATTGCGCGTCTCCGAAATGGACGCTTTGTCAGATGCGCAGGAAGACAGTTCCAGAACAAAGCATAGCAGCAGGATAACGAGAATATTCTTTTGGCGATTCATTGCTTCTCTTCGCATATAGTCCACCTCTAAACAGCCATGACCTGCAGTCAAATTCTTTTTTAAGGCAACCATATCACTTGTAAGCAGCGCATTCAATAACTTTGGCATAAGAGGCAGTATTCGTGTATCAAGTGGTAAGATAATATTGAAAAGTTGCTATTATGCTATACTTGATACAAAAAGGGTTGGAATCGAACAATGCTGCGAATTGCTATTTGTGACGACAATCTTTCCTTTCTTACGCAAATCCATGCTTTGACACAAGACATCCTTGTGCGGCTTGACGCCTACTTGAAACCTATGATTGACACATATGATGACGGAAACCGTCTTGTTGAAAAAATCCATGATGATTCTCGCTATGATATCGTTTTATTGGATTGGGATATGCCCATTCTTGGCGGAGAAGCAACGGGTCAGGCACTTCGAGAATTTGACAAAGACTTGCCTGATTATTTTCATAACGGCCTATGCGGATTTTGCACGCGCGGCATATCGACTGACCACTTTTCGTTATACTCTTGTTGAACTATTTAACTCAAGTAAAACGAACATTAAATATCAAACAAAAAGAGTTTACTCAACCTCCTGTTTTCACAAAATCATTCAAAAGATGTCGTACAAAACATCATTCTTGTGTTTTAAGAGATAGGCAAGACTCGGGATTGCAGATATGATAGCGATTGTCACAATTCCGGCAAACACATAGATAAAATGAGCCAGCGGAAAATAATAGATAATTTGATTTAGTATTTCAAAGTGTGAATATGATCCGAAATTTCTAAACAGCAGCAGCGAGAGCGGCACGCCGATCAAACACCCCAATAGAGTAACAGCACAAACCTGGTACTGCCACAATCGAACAATCCGCCAGAAATTCAATCCGTTTATTCTCAGAAGTGCATAATTTTTCATGTTGAGTTGTGTCTTTGCCAGCAGTTGGCTTGCCATAATAATGAGTGTTGTAACGGCAAGAACACTCAACAAGCTAACAACAAAGATGTATATCATGAGATTATAGACTTTGTATGTTTTGACCTCCAGTTGAAAATCTTCAAAGGCCATATTGGGAACTTTATACGACATATCAGCAAACATCTTGCTTATTTCTTCCGTAGAAATGCCTTGTTTTGTGTAAACACTGATATTGCTGTAAGTTGCATTAAGACCATAGATTGGCAATGCTTCATCAAGGGTCAAAATGGAGAAGGCTTTGCCAAATGATCCTGACGAGGCGAAAATACCATTTGTGTCCCTGATGATTGCACCAACTTTTACTGTGATATCCTTTCTGTAAAAAGAATCTGCCTGGTTCTTGGTCACCGGACCGTTAATCAGTTTATCAGTTAGGATGCCTGACAAATGTATCTCATCGCCTACATGAAAAGAAGTACTGTTATAGGCACTTTCCTGTTCATACGGCACATATTTTTTTGCAACCCCTCCATCCTCTGTATTTCGAATTGTAAAGGCAGGCACTCGCAGAACGATCTCTTCACCGGATGCAATTTTTGTCAAATCAATTTTACCCTCTACTACAGATTCTTCCAGACTTTTAAGGACATCGGCCGGATAAGTAAGTATTTCTGCTCCGACTAAAATTTCGTTATCTTGATAATCAAATTGTTCACGGACAAAGCCCATATCACAGATACCGGTTTGCGCAAGCGGACTGTATTTCTTGTCCAGCGCAAAGTCATGAGCATCAATATAGTCATCTATTTGATCTTCTGTTATTAGCACATTCAATTTGTTGATTTCTTTGTAAGCATTAACACGCTCCACAGCTGGCATCGATAGCAACTCTTCAATAAAGCCACTGTTTCCGCCCAGTTTCTCATATGTATCTGTGAAATAGAATGGCTGCTCATTGTTATCAAGCGGTATCGAAGGTAACACACGCGCAGCGAATAGAACATCATAATTTTTGGGCAGCATACCCACAGGCTTTTCATAAACATCATTAGAAAAATATCTGCTGTAAAATACGCCAAAGGAAAGCAAACAGAAAGAAATAATGACGAGGCAGATCAGCGCAATAAGACTTCGTGTGTTCTGTTTGGCTTCAAACCAGAACGGGCTGACTTTTTGCGGCTTCTGCGAGAATCTTCTGACCTTGACCGCATCTTCTCGCAACGCTGATTTGACTGCATGTTTGCTGTAAAATAATACGATTAAAGTAATACCGCTCATGACTGTCAAAAATAGTATCGCAATCGAAGTAAAATTAATAGCAAATGGTATTGGCTGGTCAAAATAGGATGTTAATAGCCCTAGCAAAAGTACCGATACTTCGCATCCAAATGTTATTCCCAACACCGTCCCCAGTAAACCCAAAAAAATCAATTCAAATCGAATAATGAATAGAATATCCGACTTACAGAGCCCAAGAAAGTAATAGTTGCAAAGTCGATTGATTAAACGTCGACGGTTAAGTGTAAGGATCATAAAAACGGAAACCAGTGTGGCAATAATCATCAACATCACAAATTCACCGGGCACATTGAAACTAGTGCTATTTTCCAATGAATTATTGGTATTTCTAAACAAGTTAGAATCGTTTTCAATCGGATTAGATACTCCCGATTGTCGGACAATCAGGATTTGCCTCGTCAGCCGGGATGTTTGCCGCAAGATACGGCCTGCTTCTTGTTCAGATACGAACGCATTGACGGGACCTGCATTATTATTGATCTGCACTTCGCTTTGGGGCCACAAATATCCAAAGTCCTGGAGGATACCGGAGACCGTGTATTTTGAGCCCTCAATCTCGATCTGTTCGCCCAATTTTTTATTGCCCAGCAAAGATACCATACTCTCCGTAAGTGCAACTTCATTTTGATCATCAGGAAAAGCTCCCTCAAGAATTGTTACCTCGGCAAGCGCGCGAGCCTTTTCATCTGCAAACCCTACTCTCAATGTTTTTGCGTTGCTTATCTCCTGCTGATATACAATCGAAAATACACCATATTCCTCATAATGGAAACCAGGGAGTATTTCCGATAAATCGCTGTCATAAAAATCAAGATCATTGATGTCCGATTTTTCAGAATCGTAGTAAATATCTGTGAAATTGCCGAAGACTTTCCTCTGTGAAGATGCAACTTGATTCATGACTGATTGAGTGACATTAAATTGAAGGGTTGGAATCATCAGAAGTATGATTGTACAAACTAAAAAGAGTATGTTCCCGCGATTTCTTTTCACAAGGCTTTTTGCAGCTATTTTGATAAGATTGATAATTCTCCTCATATTGAATCCTTCACTTTTCTGCTGTCAAATTGCCATCGCACATTCTAAATGCATGATGGGCAATCTTAAGCCACTCAACATCATGCGTGACAATGACATAGGTTTGATTACGCAGACGATTTGAAGTCTCAACAAAATCCATAACGTTTTTTCCCGAATCCGAATCGAGATTGCCCGTAGGTTCATCTGCTAGGATGATTGATGGCTTCATTAGCAAAGCCCGTGCTATAGCTGTTCGTTGACGCTCTCCGCCGGAAAGCTGATCAGGATAAAAAGTTAGACGATTCTCGAGATCAAGCATGCTGATAATCTCTTTTTCCATCTGTAAATCATAGGGTAGTCTGTTGATATCAAAAGGCAGTCGAATATTATTAATAACTGAAAGTTCATAGATCAAGTTAAACTCCTGAAATACAAAACCCACTTTCAAACTGCGTAAGCGGGTTCGACTCAATTCGCTCAGCGAATATATCGATTGTTCTTCAATAAGTACTTGACCATCATCCGGCGTAATCAATCCTCCAAGCACCTTAAGCAGAGTGCTTTTACCGGACCCGCTCCGCCCGATAATGACATTGATGCTTCCAGCGGATATGCTGAGGTTTGTAGGCTTCAAAGCTTCGACCTTAACGCGATCCGAGCAGAAACTTTTGCTGACATTGGAAGCTTGCAATACAACGTTCATGGAAGCATCTCCTTTTACATTTTCTAATAGAATAAAAGTGGGCTGATAGGATATTTTACCAACCCACTTCCGTTCTTAAAAAACTTTTTAACGAAAATCAAAATTGAACCATGCTGTTGACTGATGCTGGCAAATATCATCGACAAAATAGAAAAAGCTGGAAATCATGAGCGTCATTCCATACACGCATATTTCAGTCTGATCAGATTCAATCAGCCCCTGTCTTATTAGTATATCGGTCATTTTCTCAGCTACTACTTCTATTCGCATACGGTCCACCGTTCGTTTACAACAGCCTGCAGTCAAATTCTTTTTAAGGCTAACGTATCACAGCAAAACAGAGCATTCAATAGCTTTGGCACAAGAGGTAGCTTTTGTGTATCAAGTGGTAAGATCAACTATGCTATTTCATTTTTATGCTATACTTGATACAAAAAGGGTTGGAATCGAACAATGCTGCGAATTGCTATTTGTGACGACAATCTTTCCTTTCTTACGCAAATTCATGCGTTGGCACAAGACATCCTTGCGCGGCTTGATGATTCCCTGAAACCCGAGTTTCAAACGTATATCGACGGAAGCCGTCTGGTTGAAAAAATCCGTGACGGTTCCCGCTATGATATTGTTTTATTGGATTGGGATATGCCCATTCTGGGCGGAGAAGCAACGGGTCAAGCTCTTCGCGAACTTGACAATGACTGCCTGATTATTTTTATAACGGCCTATGCGGATTTTGCACGCGCGGCATATCGCCTGACCACTTTTCGTTATATTCTGAAAGACAACATCGAACAGGAATTACCGGAAGCACTCGAAGCCGCTCTCAAAAAGCGACACAGGGACGAGCATTTTCTCCTCGTGAAAACAGATCAGAACACGTTCGTCCAAATCCGCCTCGGGGAGCTCTATTGTGCGGAATATATAAATCGACAGATTGTTTTTTCGACAAAGCAAGGAGTCTATCACTCCGTTCAGCGAGCACAGCTGAAAGACCTGGAAGAACAGCTGCTTACGGAAGGTTTTGTCAAACCCTATAAGAGTGTTCTGGTCAATGTCTCCGAGATCCGCGAAAAGCGGCAGCGTACTTTGCTGATGAGCAATGGTAGGATCTTTCCGGTCAGCCGAATGTATCAAAACAGTGTGATGATGGCTTTGTCCAAAAATATGGAGGACAGAATCTGATGCAATCCTTCTGGCTCTGGTTCTTGATTGAGATCTCGGCAAATCTCTTTGAAGGAATCATTCTGATTTCCTTTTTCAATACTTTTCTTCGCCGCTGTTATCAGAACAAGATAATTTATTGGATTCTGCCGTTTGCTCAAGCATCCTTCACCTATATAATCAATCAAACATCTCTGGAGACTATCCCAAGCGTTTTGTTGTTTGTCTCATTCGGCATCGCTATAGCATGGGCTTTTTACAAAGGAACGATATTGCAGCGGGTCCTTTTTACCATAGCTTTCTTTGTCGTCTGGCTTGCCTCTGAATTCGCATTACTGGCCTTGCTCAATCTGGTGTTTCCTGATTTTTTTGTTCACTTGATGCAGCCCTCCATAGAACGGCTTACATCCATTATGGTATGCAAACTCGGGCTTTTCATAATTCTAAAGATTGTGCAGCAATTTGCCCCCTCCGGCGAGAACAGACTTCCGTTGAGACGAATTCTGCCGCTGTTCTCCTTGCCTGTCGTATCGCTTCTGATTGTCTTTAATATGCAAATCTATTGGCAGGATCAGACAAACAGCTCCTTGTTTGTCTTGACAGCAGTGAGCACATTGGCCTTGCTGTTTACCAATCTAGTCGTATTTGATCAATACTGTCAGATGCAAAGAGATGCCGAAATCAACAAGCAATATCAACTTTTGCAGCGGCACCTTATGTCCGAAAAAGAACAAATTCACCTGTTGGATGAACAGCAGCAGGAAGTCCGCCGCTTAGCTCATGATGTGAAAAACAGCCTGCTTCCCGTCGTGAACGCACTGAATCAGGAAGACCCGCGAATCGCGAAAACACTTCTTGTACAAATTCTCGATGGTTTTTCGCAAGGTCCTGAGAGGATTGAAACCGGGTATTCACTGATAGATGCGATTCTTTCTCAGAAACAAAAGCAATCTCAGGAACGTCAAATCCGACTGGATGTCGCGCATCATTTGTATGACATCCAACGGATTTCCGATATCGATCTCAGTGTGATTCTCGGAAACGCACTGGACAATGCCATCGAAGCCACAGAGCAGCTAGAAGACATCAATCGGCGGGTCATCTCACTCTCCCTGCAATCCGAGAAAGGACTTCTGTCAATCAAACTTAAAAACCCAATCTCCGGGCAGCTGATCACCAGAAACGGTCAGTATCTGTCAACGAAATCCGATCACAAGAATCACGGATTGGGGCTGTCCAGTATCCGGATGCTGGTTGAAAAGTATCAGGGGCTTATGCAGATAGATACAACAGAGAATACATTCTCGCTGACGATCCTCTTGCATGATACAACGGATTAGGAAATCTAGAATATGACTGACAGGTTCGATTCCTGTTCGAAGCACCAGATACGAAAAGCCTGTTTCCCAACGTTCGGACAAGTCCTCGGATCGCAAGCGATCCTGCGGAACTCCGTGGGAAACAGGCTTTTCTCCTTCATTGAGTGGCACCGATAGGTGGTGCCGTATCTTATCTTGCATTTCGCACAATCTAGTTACGAATGGCCCTCCGTTGATATTTTCAACTCTGATAATCACTCGGATTATATAGGACAAATACATCGTATCCGTTGTGTAGCGTTTCGCCATTTTCTTCATCTGATGCTGTATGCCAGGAAATGCCAATATAGAGAACTTCTTTGTCACTGGGATCGACATAGACTGTAGCTTCGTCATATTTTGAATTATTGATGCCCATTTCCGTCTGCGGAATCCGATCCAACTCCTCTAAATGAGCACTTCCTGCAAGTACGCAACTCTCGGGAAGCACTTCAATCCGAAGGCCATAGCGTTTCTCCAGTTCGCGAGAATTGTTATAAGCAGTCTTCTCATCCTTCGCGACAGCACAATAGTCCCATAGACTTTGATAGAGCTGGCCATCATAGAAAAGAAACGTTTTATAGCGCTCAACTGCACGTACAAAACGAACATAAGCCATAGATGATTTTTCTTCGTCTGATCCAACCGGATTTTCCCACTCCTTACAATATACATATACCCATTCATTCACCTTAGAGTCGATATAATATTTACTATTTATTAAGTATGTGCCATTTTGATTCACTTGATCGACAATCCCTCCGTACTCAAATCCATCCGGGCATTGTTCAGCATCCGTTTCCCATCCCGATTTCAAGTACGTTACGCCATCTACAATGATGCCTGGAACACTGCTTGATTTATCCGTATTTGTTCGCTCCCGATGATTTACATACGCAATGATTACAGCCGATGAAAGTAAGAGAACACAGACCGCGGCTATTCCCCACTTAATCCAACGGGTTTTGTCTTTATTCGAATACGTCTCACAAGGTTTACACCGTTCATCCTCTGCTTTTCCGTTGACTTCAGATGAATTCTCTTTGTTCACCTCTCATTCCTCCTTTCTGAAAAACCTCCGTTATAAAACTTACCCAATGCAATAAGCAATCTACAATCGCATTATCAAAAAGTACTCGATTACTATTTAGAGCCTGTTTTACATTTTTTAGATTAATATAAATCGACAAATTCATCGATATAGCAAGTTACTCCATTGTACGCAAGAGCATAGGTTCCAGAAGATACAAACGTGAAACTTTTATAATTAGTTGCATTCGAATCGTTATATCTGATTTTCCCGTCGTAGGAACCACTTGAATAATCATAGTAGCCAATAAAAGTCAGTGCATGATTAACTGAACCACTAGATGATGACCCATAGAGTCTTACGTACATTGGATAGGAAGAATATATTGCATTTTTTATAGTGTTGAAAGATGGAGAAAAATAATTGTCAACACCATCTAATCCGTAAATTCCTTGAAGAGCTAGCAAAGCAGCATATGTGTTTCCCCCTTGATTACATCCGTAAATATAATTTGATACATACTCCGCATCGTGATCCGTTCCAGAGGTTAAATAATTTCCTATACTAGCAACCGCAGCTGCCCAGCAAATTGGAAGATTGTGTTGCGAAACAATTGTAACATCTAAATATTTAGATGTTGGATAGGTAACACGTGACATTATACCACTGATGCTTTCAAGGCTGAGGGAGCTGCTATCTATGCATGTACTGTTCAGTTTATCCTTTTTATCATCTGACATTTCAAATTTAGAAGCAGGTATTATTCGGTCTGTTTTAATATCTCTTATTGATTCTAACTGGAGGTAGCTTATATCATCCTTGTATTCAGCTTCCTTTTGGGGATCAACTACAATCTCATTTTTATATGACATAATCATCTTGATTTCGTTTTTGCACAGTATAAAAGTGCTGTCATTGTCAAATATTAATGCTATCTTTTGGTCTTTAAATGAGATTAACTCGTCGATCAGTTCATCTGTAAGCTCAACGCAATTAATATCGCCATTTTTAAAAGTGACGATTGCGAGAGAATTCAGTTCATTACTTGTAAAAATGGGGATATATTGGGCGGAAATTTCTGTTGTCTCCCCATTCTTTATGGTATATGCTTGTATGGGATTGCCAATACTTATACTCGATAGATCTGTGTACATATCACATTTATCTTGTTCATCTATTTTTGCTAAATATATAGCTTCATATATCATGTCATTGATATTATTTGCAGCAGACACGGTTGATGGCACAAATAGCATAGTCAATAAGAGCATGAGGGATACAACACTCAGAAACCAATTACAGTTCTTATTATGCTTATCGTTTTTCATAAATATTTTTCCTTTCATGTGACTTATTAGGAATATGTGCAATTATTCTCATTGATTGTAGGTCGCTTCGGTTGATACGTATAGAAAACTGAGACAGAACCATTTCCAATTTGGGCAAAGGAGAAAGCCAGTGACTTGAGAATTTGCAATGCTATTATCATTTGTCAACCACCTCCTTTCTCGTGCGCATCTGAACGCATCCAATAAGAACCAAAGTTGACGCATACAGCATTCCCAAACCGGCTGATACAAGAAGAATGTCTCTGCCTAACTCTTCATCGGTTACGATAAACATCAGGCATATGCTCACAATCTCAACAGCACAGATTATTCTGCTAATTCGTTTAAACCGAAACCAATCCGACTCTCGGATCGGAGCGTTTGGGTGAGACACCGGTGAGAATTTGCAAATCAGAAATAATGAAATCGAGGAAGTTATCGAAATGATAGGAAGAACAGCTTTTTCGGGGAGAATCCAAAGAACAGCGATAAAACTGCCCAGCATACACATGAAAGTTAAGAAGCATCGCAAATAGCTGGAAGAATGATAGCCGCCCGAAAAAATACGTACTGGAACAAAAAACAGCAAGAAAACCAGAACATTCCCTGTTACATGAAAAACAAATCCCATTAATAGAGCAGCAAGCAAGGTCGCTGTACTGGTAATCATAAGTGTAATTCCATACACATATATTTCAGTCTGATCAGATTCAATCAGCCCCTGTCTTATTAGTATATCGGTCATTTTCTCAGCTACTACTTCTATTCGCATACGGTCCACCGTTCGTTTGCAACAGCCTGCAGTCAAATTCTTTTTAAGGCTAACGTATCACAGCAAAACAGAGCATTCAATAGCTTTGGCACAAGAGGTAGCTTTTGTGTATCAAGTGGTAAGATCAACTATGCTATTTCATTTTTATGCTATACTTGATACAAAAAGGGTTGGAATCGAACAATGCTGCGAATTGCTATTTGTGACGACAATCTTTCCTTTCTTACGCAAATTCATGCGTTGGCACAAGACATCCTTGCGCGGCTTGATGATTCCCTGAAACCCGAGTTTCAAACGTATATCGACGGAAGCCGTCTGGTTGAAAAAATCCGTGACGGTTCCCGCTATGATATTGTTTTATTGGATTGGGATATGCCCATTCTGGGCGGAGAAGCAACGGGTCAAGCTCTTCGCGAACTTGACAATGACTGCCTGATTATTTTTATAACGGCCTATGCGGATTTTGCACGCGCGGCATATCGCCTGACCACTTTTCGTTATATTCTGAAAGACAACATCGAACAGGAATTACCGGAAGCACTCGAAGCCGCTCTCAAAAAGCGACACAGGGACGAGCATTTTCTCCTCGTGAAAACAGATCAGAACACGTTCGTCCAAATCCGCCTCGGGGAGCTCTATTGTGCGGAATATATAAATCGACAGATTGTTTTTTCGACAAAGCAAGGAGTCTATCACTCCGTTCAGCGAGCACAGCTGAAAGACCTGGAAGAACAGCTGCTTACGGAAGGTTTTGTCAAACCCTATAAGAGTGTTCTGGTCAATGTCTCCGAGATCCGCGAAAAGCGGCAGCGTACTTTGCTGATGAGCAATGGTAGGATCTTTCCGGTCAGCCGAATGTATCAAAACAGTGTGATGATGGCTTTGTCCAAAAATATGGAGGACAGAATCTGATGCAATCCTTCTGGCTCTGGTTCTTGATTGAGATCTCGGCAAATCTCTTTGAAGGAATCATTCTGATTTCCTTTTTCAATACTTTTCTTCGCCGCTGTTATCAGAACAAGATAATTTATTGGATTCTGCCGTTTGCTCAAGCATCCTTCACCTATATAATCAATCAAACATCTCTGGAGACTATCCCAAGCGTTTTGTTGTTTGTCTCATTCGGCATCGCTATAGCATGGGCTTTTTACAAAGGAACGATATTGCAGCGGGTCCTTTTTACCATAGCTTTCTTTGTCGTCTGGCTTGCCTCTGAATTCGCATTACTGGCCTTGCTCAATCTGGTGTTTCCTGATTTTTTTGTTCACTTGATGCAGCCCTCCATAGAACGGCTTACATCCATTATGGTATGCAAACTCGGGCTTTTCATAATTCTAAAGATTGTGCAGCAATTTGCCCCCTCCGACGAGAACAGACTTCCGTTGAGACGAATTCTGCCGCTGTTCTCCTTGCCTGTCGTATCGCTGCTGATTGTCTTTAATATGCAAATCTATTGGCAGGATCAGACAAACAGCTCCTTGTTTGTCTTGACAGCAGTGAACACATTGGCCTTGCTGTTTACCAATCTAGTCGTATTTGATCAATACTGTCAGATGCAAAGAGATGCCGAAATCAACAAGCAGTATCAACTTCTGCAGCAGCATCTTGTGTCCGAAAAAGAACAGATTCATCTGTTGGATGAACAGCAGCAGGAAGTCCGCCGTTTAGCTCATGACGTGAAAAACAGCCTGCTTCCCGTCGTGAACGCACTGAATCAGGAAGACCCGCAAATCGCGAAAACACTTCTGGTACAGATTCTTGATGGTTTTTCGCAAGGTTCTGGAAGGATTGAAACCGGGTATTCACTGATTGATGCCATTCTTTCTCAGAAGCAAAAGCAATCTCAGGACCATAAAATTCGACTGAATGTCGTCCATCATTTGCATGACATCCAACGAATTTCCGATATCGATCTCAGTGTGATTCTCGGAAATTCGCTGGACAATGCCATTGAAGCCACAGAGCAGCTAGAAGACATCAATCAGCGGGTCATCTCACTCTCCCTGCAATCCGAGAAAGGCCTTCTGTCAATCAAACTGAAAAATCCAATCTCCGGGCAGCTGATCACCAGAAACGGTCAGTATCTGTCAACGAAATCCGATCACAAGAATCACGGATTTGGGATTTCCAGTATCCGGATGCTGGTTGAAAAATATCAGGGGCTTATGCAGATAGATACAACAGAGAATACATTCTCGCTGACGATCCTCTTGCATGATACAACGGATTAGGAATTCAGGAATATGACTGACAGGTTCGATTCCTGTCCGAAGCACCAGATACGAAAAGCCTGTTTCCCAACGTTCGGACAAGTCCTCGGATCGCAAGCGATCCTGCGGAACTCCGTGGGAAACAGGCTTTTCTCCTTCATTGGGTGGCACCGGCAGTGCACGAATCCAACTGCAGTCATTCTCCACCGAATCGCAGATCCGTTCAAAGCAAAAGTCTCATTTACGATCTTCCGCATGCTGTAGGCAATGCTTAGGAGGGTGGTAAATCTTCCCGGCTTCTCCTGTTCAATAATCACCCGGCGTCCTGATCAATTTTGGTCCGACGGGTTCACACATCCAATTGTATTGCCATCAGACGAATTTGTGATATGATTTCTGTAGGAGATTATTGGAATCGGCCCAACGTTTACCGCGTTGAAAACGGTATCCCCCAAGGAGTCGCAGGTCCGAGTCCTGTAGTTCCCACCAACATCGAATAGGCATCATAGGAGTGCAGGTTAAGTCCTGTAATCCGCACTGCATTGACGGAAGTACATTACTTTCGCCAATGCAGGTTCGATTCCTGTCCGAAGCACCAGCGCTTTAGGAGTGTAAAAAAGCAGGAAATGGGCAAAAGAAAGTAGAATGTGTTGTTCCAGCAGCACAGGATGCGATATGGTGGAGACACCTGCCCTGCCTGCTTTTTTATGCTCGAAAACAAAAAAAACGGCCTCCCGATCCGAAGATCAGGAGACCGCCTCATAATGCTATTTCAAACTAACAGAGTTCCAGCTCCATAAGTTTATCGTTCTTTGCGCTTCAGGAGTAAGTAGTTTGACTTCTCTTCGTCAATTCACCTGGTCCGTTGTTCGACCCAGTTCAGTATGCTTATACCGATGGAGCGCCTTCGTATGTCTCCGGCCTGCCCCGCGTATCATTATCCATATCACCGTCTCCGCGCCCCGACTTGATTATCGGATTTTTGCTCCGCCGGTCACATACGCTCATCTACTTCAGAGTCATCGCCTATGCTTTCCGGCTCTCTGCTATCGGGATCTCATACATCCCGGCAAGCCGCTTGGTGATATTTAGTTCTTTCACTCCACTCTGAGAAATGAGGTACTACATCTGTACTTCCCTCTTCCTTCGCCACAATCCCCCCCGAGTCTTCCCTCAACTCAGCTAAATTGTATCTTCCCCACGGACACCCGAAAGATTCGTCTCATCTCTGTTTTTCAATTTACAAGTATCATCGATTGGAACATAGGATGTATCCTTGTTTGTATCTCAATGTACTTAATTATCATTAAAACGATTTGAGGCGCGAGTGTCAAGGGGGGAAAGTATTGAGAAAAGATTATTATACGTAGATTTTGTCACTTAGTATCTCCTCCAATATTCATTTGATTGAATCGATAAATCTATCGGCACAAACATATACAAAAAACAGGAACAATAATCTCAAAAATATCCAAGGCTACTTTTCTTTGAGTACACCGGTGTGGCGGAGCCACGATTTGGCTCAAAATGGCACGGATTACTCATTTCTTATTATATTCATGAATTTTCTCTATCAGAATTGTTCTATCCCACAGAATAATATTGTTTGCTTCAGCTAAACGTATGGCCGATGCTGTATACCTGCTATTTGTGACAACAATGCCTTTTATAAGATTGTAGTACCTGATACCCGCTACAACCTCTTGAACAGCAGAATTCCCCACCATTCCAGAATAGCATTTCACTTGTATTCCTATTCTTTGAACACCTTTCGAAGCAATAATATCAATACCCTGATCACCTGTCGTTTTTGTTGTTTTAGTTTCAAATCCCATTTTTTTGAATATTAAACTTGTGAAACTCTCGAATTCTAATCCGCTCATTAAATCGACATCATCAATATCTATATTCTTTTTTGCTTTTTGTTCGTCTTCTCCATTTGGCGCAAACACCATTTCTTCCAAATTCTTATATTTTTCATCTTCCTTTTCTTCTGACAAAATACGGTCAATCAGTTGTATTATGTTGAGGAATCGAAATTTTCTTTTATTATCACCCTCTTTGTAGCGTAGATAATAAGCTAATATCGCTTTTGTGTGGTAATCAGATATTTTTAATATGTAGTTTTTGTAACAATATCTGATGTATTCAGCCTTGTCGTCAATCACTTGGGGATTATTATCATAATTTTCAACCCAGCGTTCATAGTATTTTTGATAACATACCATCTCTATTAGTATCCATGCTGACAGTCTGGCCAATCTATAATCATATTGATATTTCTTTTGAAGAATATCGGAAAAATTTACAAATTTTTCTGCTGCTTCGCCCAAATGCCTAGAGTCAAAATGTTTAGAAAAATCGGCTTCATTTGCTTTCTCATATCCATTATATTTTGTCAGTAACAAATCCTTCGAAGCGCATTCTTCTGAAAATGCCCAAAGTCCACAACCACCACAAAAGATAAACTTCAATTCCTTATAATTTCTCCAAATATCATCATAGGGATCTTGAGGAAGGGATAAAAAAACATCATCAGTGATTAGTTCAAGCAATTTGTAGGTAGCACTTCTTGCGGATTCATCTTTGAACATGTTCATGGCTATTTGATTTGACTCAGCCATCTCGATATCAACGTTTTCTCGTCTTGCATACTGATAAAATCTACTTAATTCTTTATCAAAAAACATTTTTATCTCCTTAATAAGATCTCTGTGCTCTAATAACAACTGCGTTTAAATCTAGACAGTTATGCCATGTGTACACGAAATAAATTATATATTGGATACGACTTAAATTCAGCTTGCTCTTCGACTGACCGATCTATTAACAACTCTTGGGCTTGCTTATTATCTCCGCACAGTATAAAAGCTCCGCATTTTACGCTCCAAGTTTCGTCATCCGAAATCGAAAGTTGGTAAAGCAATGATTTCTCATCACTTGTAAGCAAGCGTGTTCTAATCAGAATCTGAAAATAATTAAGATTGTATATTGCAGAGTTTGAATCTTTAGATCTTAACCACTCAGCAATCATTAGAGAAAGTTTATATAGTTCGGCATGATTTCCTCTATTTGAATCATATGCCTTAATACATTCAAGTAAGAATAGATTCACGGTTATTTGGTAGTCTTCCCATGTGTCATATTTAATTATGTCTAAATAAACTGGCTCAGCATACATGTTTGACGATACTAAAGCATTCTCTTTCAAGTGTAAGAAGCGACTTATAATGTATTCTTCACCTTTCTCGGAGTTTACAGAAAACATAAGATCACGCATTTCAGAAAAATAATCTCTAACAAACAGTTTGGAATCTCGCAGAAAAGTAATTACTGTTAATTGAATATTGGCAATAGAAAGAAAAAAAATCTGATGCTTTGGGCTTAAGTATACGTCTTCGTAATCTTCATTTATTTCCATTAAGAGGTTAATCTTCCATTTTTCTTCAGCGTCGATTTTATGAATATCAAAATCTTGAAAAACGCCTATCTGATTAAGTTTTTCGCGGATTAATTTCAAATCATTATATAATTTAATTGTTCCATCTAAAGTACCTTTACCGAGATTGTCAAACTTCAAAGGTACTCCATTAATTGAAATTTCATTGTTTTCCAATACAGTCAAGACAAATTCAGCGTCGTTCAATCTGTTGTTAAGTGATCCTACAAGATCATAATGAAAACGCCCACTAATTCTATTTCCCTTAAGAAAGAACAACTCAAAACTCATTGCTTGACCAAATTTAATTATAAGGTTCCCCTTTATCCAAATAGATGTTGTTTCATTTGCAGCAAAATATACTTTACCATCGCAACCTATTGAATGCATGTTTTTTGTGGTTATCATTCCACTATTTACACGTTCAACTGGTATTTCGAAATTAAAATCGGCAGGTTTACCGTATAAATATACAGTGCTCATCGAGAGGGCTTGTAATGGATTATAAGTTGAGCTATTAACAGTTGATATGTGTATTGAATACGTGCCTATGTCCTTGTTATTTTCCCAGTCAGAAAAATGAAGCCTTGTTTTATCTACTGTACTTGTTTGCTTTTGTCTATCTCTAATGAAATTCAGAAAAAGATTGGCGAGCATTACATTGTCTTGAGGAATTTGTTTGAAATTGACAGAAATACTCTCATGCATTTTCAATTTTGACAATAATCTTTCTATGTCAAGTGACAATAGTTGCTCATAATATATTTGCGTTTCGAATTTATCATTTATGTAGACGACTATAAAAATGGCCCCACCTTCGGATTGAAAGGCTCTCAAATTAGTCTTCTCAATTTGGAACTTGATTTCAGATGGGAAATGTCCATTTGCATTGTGACCTTTAATCTGAGTAGGAACTCTTCCTATGAGAGCTTTATTACTGACAGTATTTTCCGTTGAATAAACATAAACACTTCCATCCCAAACCGGCGTTTTATCGTTCTCATCGATATACGACGATAAATATGGGTTTCGTCGAATTATCGTTTTGAAAGCCGATGTTGCCTCAGTTTCAATTGTTATCTTATCCATCTTCTAATCCTCAACTATCTTCGCCTGGCGCCCTTAAAACTACTTTGCACGGATCATCATCCATAATATTTAATCCTCTTTTGAACGAAACTTTTTTCATATAAACAGCCAGTTCAAAATCGACAATAAGGTTCTTTTCATTCACAGGCTTTGATGTATCCTTTATTCCTACTGGCATAAGGTAATATCCTGTTCCCGATTTGGTCTGTTCTTCAAATAACAACCTGTTCTTTGATCCGTTATTCTCATCCATCCACTGATAACGGCTTATCGTTGCAAGTAATAATTCTTTTTCTGGTATTCCTGATTTTGTTGCTCGATTGATTGATTTATCAATGTTCGGACCAATATAAACGAAGTAGCCTTTCCCGAAATTACGTTCTCTATCTGAATTTACCCAGCAATCTTGAGGAAAAGGTGGAATAATAAAGTCTACATTAATAAACTCACTTAAACTCTTATCACTATCTTGCTCTTTCCATTCGCAAAATATTTCTTTCGCAGCCTTATAGTTTTTATAGATCAATCCCATGATAGGGGGCCTATCCTTATAGATGAAGTATAATACGCCTCTCCATTGAGCAGAATTCCATTTAGCTATATCTATGGGTGTCGAGAAAAACATTGTCATCTGCTCTTTTTCTGGCAAAGATCGCAACTTCCCCAAGGGTGGTCTTTGTGACTTGGTAACTCCTCTCAACCGCCAATACAATTTATCAAAGCCTTCTTGCTCACCAACATTATAGAAAGTAAATGGCTTCAATGGAGTTAATATGTACTTTTCATCTTCTTTATCAAAGTAGATCGGAATGAACTTAGTATTATAAGATCCAGTATCATACAGATGCTGATAAACAATGTTCACTTCCCATGAAACACCTTTACCCATAAGCGGTTTATCATACACTTTTTCATAATAAGATTTGCTATTAACTATTAAAACGAAATTTGCATCTTTAATTCGGTTCTCGGTCCATCGTTGCCACCCCTCAGCAGGTGCCTCCTCGTACAAGTCAACATTCGCATCTATTCCCTCAGAACGCAATTGATTGGTGAATTCTAATATTCTTTTTTCATAATCCCCATCTTGGTGACTATATGAAATAAAAGCGTTGATATATTCCGACATTTAAATCCCCCTCCTGCATTGTTCTTGTTCTAATTTAATGCTCTCTCTTATAGCTATCTATCGCTTTTCCCTAAATTACATGTGGCCTAGACCAAATCTTGCTACCATTTCTTGTGCAAATTATTCCATTTGTTCCGCAATGGATATCATTTTAGTTACCTCGTTCAAATTGAGTATTCAATCGACATCTCCAATTTTCTAAGTCAAATTTAGAACTTATATCTGGTTCTTCTTAAAATTCTCTGCTTGCTCAAATATCTCAACATAGACCGCATCCCGCTCTATCGGTGGGTATCCAAACTCGTCAAGTAGAGGATTAGGCCTACTTTTAGTGATAACTTAATGTCTTCGCGAATATACCAGTCCAGGTATTGGGCTTGCCCATCGACAAGCTTTTATCTGTTTTTGCTAGTTTGATGTATCCTTATTTGTATCTCAATGTACTTAATAAACGCGAAAACGATTTATGACGGGAGTGTCAAGCGGAACTCTTCAAACGAAGCAAAACTAAGTCAGTTATGTTCAAGCTTATATTGCTTTATGTGTCTAGTCTCTTTCGTTTCACAAGTTATTCAAATCTACAGATAGCCCCACGGCATTCATTTCTTTTGCGAGTTTATTCTCCCAAGTACCTGCGTCATCCATTTGAATATAGACTACTCCATCGATATCACCAGGAGTTTCAACATCACCTTTAACTAGAGCACATACGTGTTCTCTTCCTAATTTTCCAATTAAGTATCCGTGTTCAAAAACAACATTTTGACGTGCTCGATAGCGCTCGTCTCCACACTGCTTTTCTTTGGGTCGTCCTAAATCGCACCCTGTATACAGGACTACAGCAAACGGCACGTTGGTGTATTCTTCGATTTTCTCAATTATTGTTTTCCCTTTATTAGCCTGCTTGTGAAGTATAATTGCCTCATAACCAGCCTTTAGAAGCATTATTTCTGCCTGTCTTTTTGCGTCGTCGTCATGTCCGTGAACTATAAACACCTTTTTACTCATCTCCGTTCCTACCTTTTCTTTAATAGCAGGTAATGTTTTTGGACTAATTTGCCAGAAATCCTTGTCTGCATTCAATGCGCGTAAATGTCCAAGCATATCTTCGCAGGGGGAGAAAATTTGTTTATAACGAGTATATGTGGAAAGGATGCTCTTATATAGAGGGTGGTCTTTTAAATTTCTTTCATTAAATATATAGATTTCTCCCATCCAAGCGTCAAGCAAAGGACCGGATGTACAGGTTGGCAATAAAACCCCCGCTTTTGGAATTCTTTCTTCTTTTATCAATATATCTTCGCCGCGCCTAATAAAAGAATCGACTATGGATAATAATGGATTCAATTCTAAATCAGAAGATACACTGCTAGATGAAGCAGTTAAAAGCCACATCCCCAGTTTTGCGGCAGTCGCTTTTAGCTCTTTCCTATAGTCATATTCGCTCCCAAGTACAGCCGCTTTCCCGTTGTTAGGCAATCCGTTACAGAAATTCGGGTCCAGCACGCTATACTTTGCTATAAAGATTTCATATAATGCCCGAGATCCTTTTACTTCGGTTTGGAACTCACACCTAGCGATATCAAGCTCAATCTCTTGTCGTAATATTTCATTAATAATCATTATACCCCCCCTATTCCTTCACTACATGTCTTTTCATGAGTATCGGCCAAAAGTCAATCACCTATTAAAACGCGAATTACATTTATCTTACTCAGACTTTTCTCAGTATCCTTAATTACCTTCCTCTACCTCGCACATCTGCTTCGCTTGCTCCAACACAAGCTGAACCGCATTCTCTTGCTGATCCGGTGGATATTTGTACTTCCTTAGCAGCTTCTTGATCACGAGCCGCATTTTGGCTTGTACGGCTTCGCGCACGGTCCAGTCGACGGTCATGTTGTTGCGGATTGTTACGGCAAGTTCTGTCGCGATTTTACGAAGGATTTCGTCATCCATGAGTTCGACGGCTGATTTGTTGTTTGTGAGGGCATCATAAAATGCGAGCTCTTCCTGGGTGAGGCCGAGGGATTCGCCGCGATTGACGGCTTTTTGGACACCTTTGGCGATTTCAATGAGCTCGAGTATGACCTGGGTGGCGTCGAGGGCACGGGAGCTGTATCGATTGATGGCGTTTTGGAGAAGTTCGGAGAACTTCTTTGACTGGACGAGGTTGACTCGGCTCATGGAGCGAATCTGGCCATTTAAGAGGCGTTTGAGGGCTTCGAGAGCGAGATTTTTCTGGGGCAGGCTCTTAATCTCTTCGAGGAAGGTATCGGATAGTATGGAGATGTTCTGCTGCTTGAGTCCGATGACATCGAGGATGTCTACGACTTTTTCACTGATGACGGATTTGGACACAAGCTGGTTGATCTCGTGATCGATTTCGGCGAGTGTTTTTTTGCCGGAGCCTCCGAGGGCATTGAGTTTGACAATGCCGGTACGGATGGATTTGTGGAATCCAATTTTGTCATCATATGGCTTTACTTCGTCGAGTGTTTTGCATAGGGCATATGCGGTGGACATTTCGGCGACGAGGTCCATATAGGTCTTTTTGTCTTCTTCGTTTTTGACAATAAAGTCTATTGTTTCTACGATGGCAGACATCATGTCTTTGGGAGATCCGGTGAAGAACTTCTGGTAGTCATGCGCGTAAAGCAGGCTATCCAGGAGGTCGAGCTTCTCCTTGAGTATGAGGAATGCTTTATGTGGATCGATGCCGGTGCGGGACTGATCGTTGGGTGTATATTCCTGCAGGGCTTCTTTGAGGTTCTGGGCAAAACCGATGTAGTCGACGATGAGTCCGCCGGGTTTATCGCGATAGACGCGATTGACTCGGGAAATGGCCTGTATCAGGTTATGGCCTGACATGGGCTTATCGATGTACATGGTGTGCATGAATGGCACATCAAAACCAGTTAGCCACATATCCCGAACAATCACGATTTCGAGTGGATCGTTTGGATCCTTGATGCGACTTGCCAAATTTCTTTTCCCCGTGCCATTTCGGATGTGCGGTTGGAACTCTTCAGGATCGGATGCGCTTCCGGTCATGACGACTTTTATACGGCCTTTGTTGTCGTCTTTGTCATGCCAATCGGGTCTGATTCGGGTTATAGCATTGTACATTTCTACACAGATGCGGCGCGACATACAAACGATCATCGCCTTGCCCCACATCGCAGATTGGCGCATCTCAAAATGGTCTACAAGGTCTTGGGCAATCAGATCAATGCGATGTTCGCTGCCAACGAGCTTTTCAAGCTGCGACCATTCGGCCTTCTTCTGATCGCGTACATCTTGCTCCTGTGTCTCTGTAATCGCCTCGAAGTCGCTGTCAATTTTGGGCTTATCTTGTTCCGGAAGATTCAGTTTGGCGAGACGGCTCTCGTAGTAGATTGGCACGGTTGTGTTGTCATCAATGGACTGCGACATATCGTAGATGTCGATATAGTCGCCAAAAACAACCGGTGTGCTTGCGTCCTTTTTTTCAATGGGCGTGCCGGAAAAGCCTATAAAGGAAGCATTGGGAAGTGCGTTATGAAGGTAACGGGCATACCCATACGTGATAGATGCTTCGTCTCCTTTTTTGATGACACGGGCATCAAATCCGTATTGGGATCGATGTGCTTCGTCAGCGATAACGATGATATTCTTTCGGTCGTTGAGCACCATTTGGCTGTCTTCATCAGCAGGCTCGAATTTCTGAATGGTCGTAAAGATGACGCCGCCGGATTGACGTTTCTGCAGGACATCACGCAGTTCTGCGCGCGAGGGGACTTGCTCCGGGGTTTGTCCTAGAATCTCGGCCGAATTGCTGAAGGTTGAAAAGAGTTGGTCATCCAAGTCATTGCGATCGGTTATGACTATAATGGTAGGATTGTTCATCTGCCGAATCAGCTTGCCTGCGAAAAAGGTCATCGTGAAGCTTTTACCGGAGCCTGTCGTATGCCAAATGACACCTATCTTGCGGTCTCCCGATGTATCGGATGCTCGAAAAGCATTCTCGACTGCTTTATTCACTGCATAGTACTGTTGGTAAGCAGCTAATATTTTCCAGGTGTCTCGTCCATCGGTTTGGAACATTGTGAAGTTATGAATGATGTCGATAATTGTCGCCTTGTTCAGCATCCCTTGTGTCAAAACTTCCAGCTGCGGAACACGCTCATGCGCTTTTTCGATTCCATCGGCAGTTTTCCAGTACGTGTAACGATCGAGTGATGCCGTCAAAGAGCCCGCTTTTGCCGTGATCCCGTCGCTTACAATAAGAAAGGCGTTATATGCCATAAGGTACGGAATATCATTCTTGTATGTGTTCAGTTGATTCCACGCCGTTTCGATTGTTGCATTTTCCGTCGCGGGATTCTTGAGCTCAATCACGACTAGCGGCAAACCATTTATGAAAAGAATAACGTCCGGTCTACGGTTATGCTTATTCTCAATAATGGTGAACTGATTGACCGCCAGAAATTCATTATTGTCCGGATTCTTACGATCGAAGACCCAGAGCTTCTCGGTCCGGTACGAACTGTCATCCTGGCGAATTGGCACATCAATGCCCTGCGTGACATATCGATAAAAATCATGGTTGTTCTCAAGAAGGCTCGGGTGCAAACGGGTACATATCCTTCTCGTTCCCTCTTCGATCGCTACTTCCGGAAGGTAACTGTTGATGCGGCGCAAGGCGTTATAAAGCCGATCTCTAAGGATAACTTCATCGAAGGCATATCGTTCAGAAGCGCAGCCACCGGGAGAAATATCGGCACCGTTCGTGTACGAATAGCCGATTTCCTGAAGCCACTCGATTAAGGCCTGTTCAACATGTGATTCGAAGACCATACATTATTCCTCCTGTATGGGGACTCGGATTTCACCGGACATGAGTTTCGGAAGGAGGGTATCGCGAAGGGAAGATAAAACTTTGTTTTGTCTCTCAATCTCTTTTTGCATATCAAGAATCATATTTGTTTGGTTTTGAAAAGATATAAGAGCCTGATCTGCTGGAATAAGTGCAGGAATCTGTTTCATAACTGATCCCGAAATTTCCATAAATGTTGATCCGGATGCTCTGCTAACAATCGATTCAAGATTGTTCTTTAGAAACGAATAAATGTACGAAGTTCCAATATTCTTTTTGGGAACAATAGATTTGAACCCTTGATTAGTTGTAACTTCATTCGTTGCAATCGCAATATATCCTATAGGAGCTCTTGAACTAAAGAGAACAGTTCCGCTTGGCATCTTTTTCGTACTACTATTTTTATATCCTTCTTCAGAAATATCAACTTGCCCCCGCGATATGAATTTGCTCTTAAGGATTGATAGATCTTTAGGGGTTATCCACGAAATTCCATTTGTCGTGAAGAAGTCCGATTTTGTCTTAGAAGGCGTACTTCCACCAATAACTTCGCCTAAATCCGATATTGTTCCTACATGCCATCCCCTCGGAATTCTACCCAATTCACTATCAACAAACTCACCATCCTGAAACGGTTCAAAATCAACAAACCAACTCTTGAAAATCGCCTGTGCCATTTCTTCAAGGGTCTTGTTCATGCGGTTGTTGAGTTCGATTTTGTCGTCGAGGCATTTAAATACTTCAACAATTTTCTTTTGCTCACCTAAAGATGGAAATATTACTGCTATATTTTGAAATGAGCGTGTGTCAAACTTACCTGCTCCAATAGACGTAGATTCAACAGTTTTCATTAAGAATAATTCTTTGGATTTTAACCAGTAAAATAAAAACAAAGGAGATAGGTTTTCTTTACATATAATGCATTTTACATCCTGATTAAATGCAACAGCCTTGCTTACATAACAAATTGGAATTCGATTGTAAAGTTCGCTTCCTCTTACCAACAACAATAGTGAGTCAGCAGGAGCAAGACGACTGCCATTATTCAAGCCTTCTTTTGATATCATTGTATCCGATGTGAATACTCGGTCAGTCTTCATATTTCTGGCACTAATCCACGGTATATCGCTCCCCCAGTACTCCGGTCTCGATTTGTTTGGAGTCCCGCCAGAATACCAATTCGTCACTTCGCCAATGCTAGTTTTATACCAATCAGAGATCATTTTTACTTTCCTCAACATCAATGCGGCCGTCTTTCATCGATTCCGATGCCACTGATAGTTTTAAACAAATACTGCTAATGTGATTTCTCATCACCTCAACTTGCTCTAAACTAAACTTATATTCAATTTTTCCAGAAAAAAATAACAAATAACTTATGATGTCCATAATATCTTGTAATACACGCGGTAAATCTTCAACGAAAATTGAAAGACCTTTAGGGAAAAAGTGTATAAAGTCATTTCTATGTCTAGCTAAAACATCAATTGCAATATCATGACTGCTATCAAGTCCACTTGAATTATCTAGGGACTTTATTTTTTCGTATAGCGAACCAAAATAATCCAATTTCGCCAGTTCCGGCTTCCATTCGTTCTGTGGGTGCAAATACTCTGCGACTTTCCTTTTATCCTTTGTTTCGTCCTTAATCACATCCGCTTGGTTAGTACCTTCAAGGGCAAGAACCATAAAACATTGCACACAATTGTGCAATGCAATTATCACCCATTTCCATTGATATATGTCATCAGATACAAGATCAAGAGTTTCATCAACTTTTTCAAGCGACTTATACGCCTCTGTAATAGTATCTGTTCGAATAATATATGGGGGATGACTCTTGTACTCAGAATTCATACTCAATCGCCCCCAGACGCTTTCTGATCTCGTCCTCAAGTTCATGGGATTTGATAAACATTTCAGACAGCTCCCCTGTCAGCTGTGTCATTTTCTGATCGAACGGCACTCCATCATCTTCAACTTCTTCGATGCCGACATAACGACCAGGGGTGAGAACATATTCATGTCCGCGGATTTCTTCAATAGACGCAACCTTACAAAATCCTTTCTCTTCCTTATAATGCTTATCCTTGTTACGCCACGCATGATAAGTCCCGGCAATCTTAGCGATGTCTTCATCTGTAAAAATCTTATGGGTACGATCTTCCATCGTGCCTAGTTTTCGAGCATCGATGAAAAGTGTTTCACCGGTACGATTTCGATGACCATTACCGCCTTTGTTGCGTGTGATGAACCATAAGCACACTGGAATCTGGGTCGCATAGAATAACTGGCCGGGCAGTGTAATGATGCAATCCACATGATCCTTCTCGATAAGGTTTTTTCGAATTTCAAATTCAGCAGAGGTTGATGCAGACATGGATCCGTTAGCCAAAACAAATCCTGCTGTTCCATTTTCAGATAATTTCGAAAGGAGGTGAAGAATCCAAGCATAGTTGGCGTTCCCTGCAGGTGGTACCCCATATCCTTTCCATCGCTGATCATCAACTAAACGATCGCCTCCCCAGTCCGAAATATTAAACGGGGGATTCGCTAGTATATAATCGGCCTTGATTCCCTTGTGAAGGTCATTATGAAAGGTGTCGGCATTCTGCTGCCCGAGATTGTTATCCAGACCGCGGATGGCAAGATTCATTTTAGCAAGACGCCAGGTCGTCGGATTGCTCTCTTGTCCGAAAATCGAAATATTGCCGACATTGCCCGCATGCTCTTTTACAAACTTACTCGATTGCACGAACATGCCGCCGGATCCACAGCAGGGATCGTAAATACGGCCGCTGTAAGGCTCCAGGATTTCGACAAGAACTTTAACAACACTCGGTGGGGTAAAGAACTCCCCGCCGAGTTTTCCCTCAGCAGACGCAAATTTGCTAAGGAAATACTCGTATACTCGTCCTAAAACGTCCATTTCCTGACTGATTCTATCACCAATGTTGAAGGAAAGTACATCGATGAGTTCACCAAGAATCGTCTTGTTCAAGTCCGGCCTTGCATAGTTCTTGGGAAGAACGCCTTTCAGCGCAACATTATCTTTCTCAAGCGCGATCATCGCATTATCAATGATCTGACCAATCGTTGGTTGCTTGGCATTATCTACGAGATATTGCCACCTTGCTTCCGGTACCACCCAAAAGACATTTTCCGCTAAGTACTCATCGCGATCTTCCGGATCCGCTTCGGGATCGCTGACGAGTTCCTTATGTTTCTCCATAAACGCATCGGAGATATATTTCAAAAAGATGAGGCCGAGAACAACGTGCTTGTATTCAGCAGCATCCATGTTGTTTCTGAGTTTATCTGCTGCTTGCCAAAGTTGTTGTTCAAATCCTATGCTGCCGTTTACTGTTCCGTTGGCCATTTGATGTCACCTCAATCAATAAATACTTTCTTTATTATAACAAAGAATCACTTAATTTGTAGGTTTAAATATAGATCATCTGTTCTTACTTTATACGTCATACTCACGGTCATTAGAGTATTTAGTTTCCCTTCGAGTTCTTGCGCCCTTTAGATCTAACTATCAAATCACTACGCATCTATTACCACTTCACTATCAGTATGCCACTACTTTTAGAAATTACTTCTTTGGAATAGACTCTGCATCTTCAACTGTTAACTCCATATCAATATACAGAACCGAAGTACTAATCAATTTCTTCAGATCATCAATATCTCGACCCTCATGTTTACGTACAAAATGCGTTTCATCGTTACCTAACCATGCTGAACGTTCAGCTAAAGTTTGAATTTTGGAATGATCAATATAGTTTTTTATACAATTTACAAGAGTTATTGATTCGATTTTTTCCTTCTGGTCAGTATTGTTATGAATTGCAAAATCCTTAACCAAAAATTCTAACGATTTACGGTAACCGGGCCCCGCTATTTCATCCAGATGATACTCCTCGGCAGCATTTGCTTGATTAAAAATTTTACAGAACATCGGTGATAACGATTTAATAGCATCCGAAAAACTGACTTCCTTATGTTGCGAAGGACCAATCTCGATAATTTGGGGCAGCTGTATATTTGAATAACCTTTTCTTGCATTCTCGTCAGTTATAAGGTATGTAACGTAAAACGCTCTTCCACAATATGGACAGTGAAAAAAAGCATAAGCAAACCATTCTTCACGAGTTTGGTCAATTTTATTCTTCCCAGAATTGTCTACTTCAATATGCAAGCAGTTAGGTGAAATTCCTTTGCTACAATGTGGACATTCATTAGGAAGCGGAAAAGAAAGGCTAATTACAGTACCATGTTCACCATCCTTGTAGTGCCTTGTAAGGGTTACACTCTCTGAAAATGTTTTATCGTTATGAATTCTATCCAAGTTGAACATTTATCATCCTCCAAAATCCTTATTTCAAGTTTTCACCCTCATATAGAAAGATAAGACTTTTGTTCCTGCTCATATGTTTCGTATAAAACGTGCAGTCTTCTTTGTTGAGCGTCAGAATAAAGCTGTTATTATTTTCAAATGTCAAATCTTATTCAAAATGATCGACCGTAGTATTGTAAAACGGCCACTCCAGACACTTACCGTTCCTCCCACCTCCCCTTGTGTGATCGATCCGGTCATTTTCAACTTTACACTGGGGCTTTCGTTAAAATTAGTATCTCTGCACCCAATTTATACGAATTTATACGTCTCCCCTTCACCACGTTATACAAACTAGACTGCGACATTTTCGTCGCGCTGCAGATCTCCTTGATCGACATCTTCTTGCTGTCGTAGAGTGCCAGCGCCTTTTTGATCTGTGCTTGCGACAGCGGAGGCCGGCCTCCTTTTCGCCCGCGGGCACGGGCAGCAATCAGTCCTTCCTGGGTGCGCTGAACGATGATGTCGCGTTCGAATTGGCTCATGGCCATGAGGACCGTCGTGAGGAGCTTGCCGGTCGGTGTGCGCGTGTCGATCTGTTCCTTGATGCTGACGACCTTGACACCCTGCTTTTCGAAACGATCGATGATGGTGAGGAGGTCTTTAGTAGAACGGCCGAGGCGAGAGAGGCTCTCGATGACGAGGAGGTCGCCGTCGCGGAAGATTTGCTGGAGCTTTGTGAACTCCGGGCGTTCTTTGGCTGTGCAGGAGATTTTCTCGACGAAGAGGCGGTCGTCCGGGACGCCGTAGGTCTTGAGTGCGTCGAGCTGACGATCAATGTTCTGGGACTGTATGGAGACGCGTGCATAACCGAATATCATGTCAAATAACGCCCCTTTTATGGGATTTGTTTTATAGAGAAGTATATAGATTCAGAATGTACTTTTTCGAGACGTCCGTCAAGGGAAATTCGTTATTGCAAAAACATCTATTCCGGGGTCATTATCTCGATCTGCAATCCCGTTTGACAGCCGACCTGCAACAATAGGAGTACGAATACGATCATGATAACCGTTGTCTATCTTACGTTTACTCCTTCTCAAACTCTCCCTCGATGACCTTTAGATACTTGAATACGGTCGGATATGATAGGTTACAAAGATCAGCAAGCTCTCGTTTGTTGATGTCCTTGTTTTTGTATTTGGGATAATATCGGTAGAAAACCGGCGGGATGGAATTCGGCGACGTGACCGGACGACCGATCACCTTCCCTTTGGCAACCGCGTTCTGAAGACCACTCCTTACACGATCGCTGATCATATTCCTTTCAATCTCCGCAAAGACACCCATCATCTTGAGCATCCCTTCCGTCATCGGGTCGAGAGTTTGGGAACAGTCCACGACAAGCGTGCCGAATACCAAACGAAGATGCTTACTTTTGGCGATCTCCAGGATCTCACAAAGCTGCTGTGTGCTTCGAGTGATACGACTCACTTCCGTCGTCAGAATCGTGTCCCCTTCCTGAACGACATCTAAAAGCTTTTGCAGTTCCGGGCGATCCGTCTTTGCTCCACTTACGTACTCAAAGTAGATCGTCTTGTCCGTGGCACCACCGGCACGCAACTCCCGTAGTTGACGATCGATGTCCTGGCGTGACTCATTGGTGGAGCATCGTGCATATCCGTAGATCACGGTCATCCTCCTTCAAAAAAACAGCTAATCATGTAAAAGAAAGGGCTTTACGGTTTCGTTTACATTTTAACCCCTTCTTTGTCCGTTTCTCGGGACAAAAAGATACGTTTCTCCATGTGAAGGAAAAGAGATGTTTTTGTTTATATGGGTTGGACTGCACATTCGTGCACAAACCATCCTATATTCACTCGATTATTGTTCCAATTACGCTTAGAATTATCGGTTATTTTCTATCGCAATGACGCTAGATATCTCATTCGAACGAACCCAGAGGATCATAGTTGATTTTCGTATTACATACATTTATTGGGCGGCACCGGTAGTGGTGCAACATCTTATCCGGTATATCGTATTCTTGCTAACCTGCTGCCATTTTCAGATTGATGAATAAATTTTTCAACATCGTGTAAAATACGCTTTACATCATATCAAGTTCATGATACACTTTGGACAAATTCAGTTACACGAAGTTTTTTATGTCACGTGCTGTACAAAAAAAACATTGCCGATGTTTTCGGAGTACGGATCGAAGAAGTTTTCGCGTATGAAGTGGTTGAATGACAGGTTCTCGAAAAGAGCCGAAAGTGCGGGAGGAGGATTCAAAATGAACAGAGTAACAACAATAAATACAAGTAAGAGAACGGCAAGAATTGCGGGGGGCTTATTCCTTCTGATGGTTCTTTTTGGATTAGGTGCCGAGATTTTCTTCAGGCAGACAATATTTAATGTAAATGATGCGGCTGCTACGGCGAGTCGAATTGTATCGAATGACTTTTTGTACCGGGCCGGCATTGTAAGCGATATGCTGATGAGTCTTTGTTACCTCTTTACTGCACTGGCATTATACAAGCTATTCTCATCAGTCAACAAGAATATGGCTGCGGCAATGGTGGTCTTTGCAGCCGCGGGCTGCGTATTGCTGCTCTTCAATGTTCTGATTGAAATTGCGCCGCTTTACATTTTAAACGGAAACGATTATATGAACACTTTCAATGTGAGTCAGCGTCAGTCCCTGGCAATGCTGTTCTACAATTTGTACCAGCATGGTTATGTGATCGGACAAATTTTCTTTTCACTGTGGGTGCTGCCGCTTGGAATTCTGATTTATAAATCGGGATTTATTCCGAAACTGCTGGGCATCCTCTTCATAATCGAAACGGCTTTCGGCTTGTCGGCGGTTGCTGTGCATTTTCTGATGCCGGCAGCAACGCTCGAGACTCTTCTATCCATTCCCATGATGATCGCTGAATTTTCTTTTTTGTTTTATTTATTGATTCGCGGAGTAAATGTATCCAAATTACCGGTTTCAAACGCCTAAACCGTGAGAACTTGCGTGAATGAAACCAGTTTTACAGTACCTTACGATTATGACGGGAGATGAAAATCATGCAGGAAACAAACGGAGCCGGATGTTCCGTGCCGGTAAAATGTCTTATCATTGTTTATTCCTATCACCATGGAAATACCCTTAAAATCGCCGAGGAATTTGCCGGAACCTTATCGGCAAAGGTAATCACACCGGATCAGGTTGTTCAGAGCGAACTTGAGCAGTATGACATCATTGGATTCGGTGCCGGCATTGACAGCGGACGGCATTACAAGCCGCTGCTTGATCTTGCCGACACACTGCAGGAAACGGCCGGAAAGCCGGCCTTCCTCTTCTCAACGAGCGGAATACAGGGCGAGGATAAGGTAGCTAAGGATCATAGAGTGCTGAGAGAAAAGCTGCAGTCAAAGGGATACAAGATCATCGGTGAATTCAGCTGCAAAGGATATAACACCAACAGCTTCCTTAAGTATTTCGGGGGTATGAACATGGGAAAACCGGATAGCACGGATCTAAAGAACGCGCGGGAGTTTGCCATTCAGCTTCTGCGACCTTTATGAATCCAGCTCCCCTTCTCCGGGAAGCAGGGTCAGGTATTCGCGAATTTGCTTTTCTTCCAAGTCTGCAATCATTTCGGCAAATGGCCGGAGATCCTTTTCGACCGCGTATTTCTCGAGCGATTCAAAATACTGGAGGCGATCTTCTTTTCGAATTGATAGTAGTCATTATAACATGTCGCGCTTCTTCTTGATTCTCCTGAAAAAGGCACTTCTGCTTATACCAAGATTAGAAGCGGCTTCCTGAGCCAAGAGCGCTCCGCTGGCATACTTTTCGGAGACTTCATAAAACTTTGTATCGTCAATCTTTACCGCGGGTCTTCCCCGGTACTTTTGATGAGCGGCAGATCTCCTGATACCCTCCGAGCGCTGCCTAACGAGAAAAGTCTTTTCCTTTCTGTAAAGGGACGTCAATAAGGTGTAGTATGCCTTCCGATTGCTGTCGTCGATCACAAAATCTCTGGCATAGATATCATTGCCGGCACAGATTTCCCGCAGAAGCTGCCGAATTACAACAGCCGACCTTGATTCATCTGCATCGATTTTCGCAAAATCCACAGTCTTCTTATCGGATTCCCATCGCCTGGCGTAAAGAAAATCTCCTCCGTATCTGGTGTTCGTGCGAATCAGCCATTCCAGACGGTTTAGATAATCCATATGGCATTCTTCGAGCAGTTCCTGGAGATTTTCCCGATTCTCGCCGGGTGTACGTTCGCTGATAAATACCGGAGTCCTGTTCTCGCGAATATACTGAGGCTTCCTGAGCTCCAGCTTCAATCCTGGAATGCCCTGAAACCATTCACTCGTCAACAAGTCAATGACGCTGTAATTCGGCGTGAAAATGTAGGAGAAGGAATCATCTTCACGCAGAACGTATTCGATTTTGGATATGTAGTATGTAAGGCCAAGATCGTCGTCCAGACAAATCATCGCCGTTGTCGTTATCTGCTTCATGTGCTGCCTCTCATAAGTAGGTCATACGATTCCTTAAGAATCCACCCAAAGCGTGCCCCAAGCATATGCTTATAAAACCGCTTGTGGGTTTCTGTAATCAACGGTGTATTATCAATTAGTGAATAGATCTGAGACATATCGAGCCGTTCATACACCGCCTTCAATGCTGCATTGCACGCAGGAAACTCGCAGCTGTGGATGACGTCATAATAAGAACTTTTCTTGCCATGCAGCTTGATCTGTGAAGTCGGAAACGTAAATACGCGTTTTCTGGTTTCATCCACAGAATGTATTACTAATTCCATATCGTCTTCATCCGTCATATTCGGGTACAGACAGGATCCGTTATCAAAGACGGGGGCAAGAGAATATGCATTATCCTTTTTGATAAACCCCCAGTTACTGCCGTGCCGATCGAAATTTCCAAGCAATGCGTCGACAATATAAATTTCCCAGAATGTATGAATTGTTTCTTCTACGCGGGTTAATTTCGAATTGTCCAGTAGCATCTGCATAATATCTTCGTATGTATATTGATATAGATCCTTATTCTGATCCAGAGAACTCTCCCCGACATCGTTGAATGGTACAAACTGCACGCCTGAGTCGATGAAATCCTTACACGCCACAACTTGCTCACCTTGATAAGACCCTAAATATGTCTCCTGTGCATCGAACCCAAGCAAGGCAAACACATGACAGCCGATAAACTCGGACACGTGATTAAATCGCTTCCCGAAAGCTGTCATTTTCTGAAGCTTCAGCATATAGGGAGCATCTCCGATCAGAATCCCGTATTTCTTCTCGGAACCGCCGTAATACCGGCCGCTTAGAGGAAAATTCGAAAAATCCATACGTCACCTCTTTGAGTATGATTGTATCAACCGACGGGATGCAGTGTCAATAGAATATCACTTTATTTATAAGACTTGTTATATTCTGTTTATCTCTCTTTCAATATCGCGTCTCATTATTAAGGTATTATTCTATTGACACTGAACGAAGCGCTCAAATTCGACTGTAGTACACCCTGAATCACACCTCTCCCCCACATCCTCAAAATCGTCGAGATTGAAACTTATCCGCCTTTGTCGCGTGCGCGTTAAGAGAAAAACATAGTAGTATAGCGATTTTTAATTAGCTAGACCTATAGCTACTTCAGGATCGATTTCACTCATTTGGTATTTCCAGTGGCAGCCAATGGGAGAATCGTTGCATTTGGGCAATTCTAGTCCGGCGGTTACAATACAGCCGTTAGAAAATGGAGGGCAACCATTGCGTATCGTCCTACTTGATGGGAATCAGGACCATTCGTCAAGGAATTGAAGTTCAACCTACTCAAATGCATTCAGATGCTGATTGAGTAGGTATATCGTAAGCGGTAAACTGCACACACCTTCCGAACCTTGAAAATACGTGCGACACTTATCTCAAAAACGGGGTAAGCAGCATGTCATATAGTGAAAAGTTCAAGGAATGGGAAAACAGGATCGCAGCATTTCAGCGAAGCGGAAAGAGTATGCGACGGTGGTGTCGAGAGCAGGAGATACCGTACGAGCGGATGAAATACTGGAAGAATCGAATCAGAGAGAGAGTCGCATTGACAGAGTGCGAATGTGTATCGGAAGTCCCTGTAAGCTGGGCGCAAGTGCCGGCGCCGCGTTCGATCGACGATCCGCAACCCGACCGGGCGACTGGAAATATATACATACACATCCGGGAC
>Ga0209800_10000922_pt1 | contig 36871 bp, 38 predicted proteins | sample Higcelweek8metaG_FD_187174 | JGI IMG/M metagenome (GOLD analysis project Ga0209800, IMG submission 187174) | Freshwater pond sediment microbial communities from the University of Edinburgh, under environmental carbon perturbations - High... | ecosystem: Environmental > Aquatic > Freshwater >...
CACACCCGTTCCCATCCCGAACACGGAAGTTAAGCTCTTTAGCGCCGATGGTACTGCACGGGAGTCTGTGTGGGAGAGTAGGACGCTGCCGGATTATCTACAATATAAAGAAGAGCCCACTCAATGGATAGAAGAATATCTATCCATTGAGTGGGCTCTTCTATTTTATGGCCTTAGCAATTCTACCTTAATCTGAAAAACTGTTCTTCTTAATATCTCTCCCCATCCTAAAAAAAGCCATATGAGAGCATGATTTATGGTTTTTCCTTGTCACTATTCTCAATGCATGATAGACGTTTACAAATGATAGTACCATTCACACATTAATATCAGGAGGCCATTTAGTGAATACAGAGTCTAAATTTGCTGAACTAAAAGAGAAGGAGAGAGAGGCCAGAAAACAGATCATTATCGACTCTGCCCTGGCACTTTTTGCAAAAAAAGCTTTTTATGAGGTTGGAATGAGGGATGTCGCAGATGAGGCAGGCGTTTCCCCTGCAACCCTATACAGATATTTTCCAAGTCAGGAAGATCTTTTTGTAGAAGCCTTTATTCAAGATATTTCCGCAGTAAGTCTTGAATTTGAGAATATGGTAAAAAAAGAGCAGCCTGCAACAATTGAAGAGTGTGCAATCACCTATGTTGATCACCTGTTTCAAAATGACTCCACATTTCAAATGATGACCTATATTCTGCTGAAAGATCATCTTGACAAAGCAGCTCTTGCAAAATTTGGTTCTGTTACAAGGATCTTTTTTGATATTTTTGAACAACTGCTGAGACGATATGGCACAAAAGAAGATGTCAGACTCTATGTTCATGCCTTTATTGCTGCAATGACTGGCATTATAATAACTTTCAGGAACCATCCTGTTAAGAAGAAGGGTGAGATAAGGGAGCATATCCTTCAGATAACTAGGATCACTGCTGATCTGTTCAGTAATAAACTTATTAAATAGTTGTCTGGCACATAGTGACACAGTAGCAATCTACTTGACACTGCCTTATAGAGGTTTATATTTACTCCCTGAAAACTCAAGTATAATACTTGCTATTGCAGTATTAAAAGCTATATGAATAATAGAATGTTTATGAGAATATATATAACAGAGGTATTATGGAGCAGGTAAGGGAAAAAGTAGAGGCGAAACATCTTCTCATCAGCAGTATAAGAAGAGAGATCGGCAAGGAGATTGTAGGTCAGCAGAAACTGGTGGATGCTCTTCTGACAGGACTTTTATGCGGTGGTCATGTCTTGATTGAAGGGGTGCCTGGCCTTGCAAAGACAAGCGCTGTAAAAGCCCTTGCATCAACAGTACAGGCAAAATTCAAGAGAATTCAGTTCACACCGGACCTGCTGCCTGCGGATCTTGTTGGGACTGAAATCTACAGACCTAAAATGGGCGATTTTATCACACGAAAAGGGCCTCTGTTTAACAATATCATACTTGCAGATGAGATCAACCGGGCCCCTTCCAAAGTTCAATCTGCACTTCTGGAGGCAATGCAGGAAAAACAGGTTACTATTGGTGATGAAACTTACCCTCTACCAACCCCCTTTCTGGTACTTGCAACCCAGAACCCCATTGAACAGGAGGGTACATACCAGCTTCCAGAAGCCCAGGTTGACCGGTTCATGCTCAAGGTGCTGATTGACTATCCAGATCGTACACAGGAGCTTGAAATTCTTAAGAAAAGCAGCTTTGACATAAAGCAGACCATTGAACCTGTATTGAGCCCTGAATCCTTAAGCGAAATGACATCTATTATCAAGGATATTTATGTTGATGATAAGCTTAAAGAGTATATCGTAAATCTTGTTTTTGCCACAAGAGAGCCACTCAAATATGGTATGGATATTGGAAACTATGTGGAGTTCGGAGCATCTCCTAGGGCAACCATCTTTCTTGCACAAGCTGCAAGGGTAACAGCCTTTCTTCAGGGAAGAGCATATGTCACTCCTCAGGATATCAAAAATGCTGCGCCAGATGTGCTGCGTCATAGAATTATCCTCTCATTTGAGGCAGAGGCTGAACAGATTACAACTGATCAGATTATCAGATCTGTATTTGATTCTGTTGAGGTACCATAACCTCCATGATTCCGGCAGACATTATCAGAAAAATCCGGCGGATACATATCAAGGGGAGCCGCACTGTCAATACCATGATGGCAGGTCAGTATAGGTCTGTCTTCAGAGGATCTGGTATCGAATTTGAAGAGGTGAGAGAGTACTCTCCTGGAGATGAGGTGAAATCCATTGACTGGAAAGTATCTGCCCGTCTTGGCAGACCCTTTATCAAACTCTACAGAGAAGAGCGCGAAAGTATTGTGATGCTCATGGTTGATATGAGTGCCTCTCTTAAGTTTGGAACTCTCTGTGGTATGAAACTTGAGAAAGCAGCAGAGGTTGCATCAGTGGTTGCTTTCAGTGCAATCAGAAATAATGACAAGGTGGGGGTGATATTTTTTACTGACAGGGTTGAAAAATATATTCCTCCCAAAAAAGGTTCAAGCCATGTATGGCGGCTGATCAAGGAGATATTTACCTTTGTCCCTGATGGAAAGAGCACCAATATAACGGCAGCTCTGGAGTTTCTCTCCTCTGTCTCCAGAAAGAGAACCCTCTGTTTTGTGATTTCAGATTTCATATCTAACGACTACTCAAAAGCTTTGAGAACTGCAAGGCAGAGACATGAGCTTATAGCTGTGGTTGTTTCTGACAAAGGGGAGTCTGATCTGCCCTCTGGCGGAATTGTATCTCTCACCTGTTTTGAGACTGGTAGAAATATGATGATAGACGCCAGCAGCAGGAGAGTAAGAGAGGAGTATCTCAACCAGCGTAAGATCTATGCCAGTAAAATCATGGAGCAGCTCAAATCTGCAAAGGTTGACTCTATTGAGATGGGAACAGATAGCTCTGTAGCTGATACATTAATCGAGTATTTCAGATACAGAGAGAGAAGAATGAGGTTCATGTAGTATGCAGAGTGTTCAAAGTGTGCATGCAGCGCAGAGTCAGGGAATAGAGGCTGCACAAGGTATGCAGGCAGCTCAGAGTCATGGAATGCAGGCTGGCCAGAAACTTCAGGATCTCCATGATATAATACCTCCTGTTCCAGTAGGTATTGACCCTTTCATATTCAAGGTAGCTTTTGCTATCCTTGCTATCGTCTGCTGTGCAATTGCAGGATATCTTCTCTTCCGCTATCTGAAAAAGAGGTTGAATAAAAATAGAGAGAGCAATTTACCCCTTCTGCCTCCTCCTCTTCCTGCTGATCAGGCTGCGTTAAGAGAGCTTGGTGCAATTTCAGATCTGATGCTGATTGAACCAAGACTCTATTACTTCAGACTTACGGCACTTTTAAAAATTTTTATTTGCAAAATTTTCAGAATCAACGCTCCTGAGATGACAACTCAGGAGATCATTGCTGCACTCAACATGATTGAGATTAAAAGGGAGATGATCTCATCTGCCAGAGAGTTCTTTATCTCATCATCCATGATCAAGTATGCAGCAGTGACCCCAGAAATGGAGAAGGCCAGATCTGATGAGGAGTTTGTAAGGAGTTTTATTGAGTGTGTAATGAACAGGATCTCAACAGACAGAAATTTAACTGAGAATACTTTGCCAGAGAACACTTCAATGGATAACTCAATTATAAAATCAATGAACAAAATTTCCAAGAGGAGTGTATAAAAATGTTCCGGTTTGCATCTCCTCTGTTTCTTATTCTGCTTGGCACCATCCCTCTTCTGATATGGCTCCGCAGGGGCAAGAATGGTAGTCTGCCTGGTAACTCATCCAGTGAATATCTTGCCATCAATATCTCTGCTCTATCATTTATGGATACTAACTCTTCTTATTCTCCTGCCCCTGCACCACTATCATCTTCATTTCCACCAGCCTCTCTGGCCATAATATTATCACGTCTCCTCCCCATTCTGAAATATGCTGCCCTTACCCTTATGATTGTTGCCCTTGCCCGTCCCCAGTGGGGAACTAAAAAGAGTGACGTAACTACCGAGGGGATCAATATTATTCTTGCATTGGATCTCTCTGAATCCATGGCAGCCCTTGACTTTTCAAGCAGAGGGAGCATTATCACCCGTCTTGATGCGGTCAAAGGAGTTGTAAAAGATTTTATAATGAAAAGGGAGGGAGACAGAATCGGGATGGTGGTCTTTGGCTCTCAGGCCTTTACCCAGCTACCTCTTACCCGCGATTACAACACAATTTCATTTGTCCTGGAGAGACTCAAGATAGGGGCAGCAGGCCCAAGTACAGCAATTGGTGATGCAGTTGGTATCTCCCTTAAACGCCTTGAGGATATCAAGAGCAGGTCAAACATAATTATTCTGCTCACTGATGGAAGCAGTAACAGCGGGGAACTCTCCCCTGAAGCTGCCGCATCCATTGCAGCAGAACGGGGTGTAAAGATTTACACGATTGGTGTTGGAAAAGAGGGTAAAGCTCCATTTTTAGTAAACGATCCTCTGCTTGGTCAGAGATATATCTACCAGGAGGTTGATATAGATCATGGGACCCTTAAAAAAATGGCTGACATGACTCAAGGTACCTTTTTTGCGGCTGAAGATCTATCTAGCCTTGAAAAAATTTATAAGATGATCGACAACCTTGAGAAGACAAAGGTGGAGGTCAAATCGTGGGCTGAGTACAATGAACTCTACCTGTGGCTTCTTATATCAGCACTGGCTCTGCTTGGGATCTATCTTATTCTATCAAATACCCGACTGATGAGGATACCTTAATAAAGAGATGTAAAGGATAATTACGTAACTAATGAAGTTTGCAAATCCACATATGTTTTATCTGATCTGGCTTGTGGTTATATTTTGGGGATTTATTGTTTATGGAAACCGCAAAAGATCAAGAGTTGTAAAGTGCTTTATCTCCTCATCGCTTATCAATACCATGATTCCCGGTTACAGCATGGGACGCAAGTGGCTAAAAGGCACTCTGCTTACTCTCTCTCTCCTGTTTCTGGTTCTGGCTCTGACAGGCCCTCTTGCTGGGTTTCGATGGGAGGAGGTCAAGGAGAAGGGGGTAGATATCATGATTGCACTTGATTGCTCAAGAAGTATGCTTGCAACAGATATCAAGCCGACCAGACTGGAACAGGCAAAGCGTGAGATAGTTGATCTTCTCAATATGATGCACTCAGACAGAGCAGGCCTTGTTGCCTTTGCAGGAAGTTCCATTCTCCAGTGCCCCTTGACACTTGACCATTCAGGATTCACCATTTTTCTTAATGCTCTTAACCCTGATTTTCTTCCTATGGGTGGAACTGATATCAGCGGTGCACTTCAGACTGCTGTTAATGGTTTTGAGAGTGGTTCCAATTCTGAAAAGGCGATCATTATCATTACAGATGGAGAGAGTACCTCTGGTGACCCAGTAGCCATTGCAACAGAGGCTGCAAAAAAAGGGGTGAGGATCTTCTGTATTGGAGTTGGACAGGAAGATGGAGCCCCTGTACCTGATTCAAATGGCGGTTTTAAGAAAGATGATAGTGGCAAAATCATCATGTCAAAGGTTGATGATGAGGGGTTACGCAAAATAGCCGCTGTTGGTAACGGTCTATATGTTAAATCTGTTGCCGGAGATATGGATCTGGATCAGATCTATACAGGTGAAATTCAGAAAAATATGAAGAAAACAACTCTGCATAGCGGAAAGACAAAGGTCTGGGAAAACAGATTCCAATGGATGCTTTTCCCGGCAGTGCTGCTGCTGATAGCAGAGATGTCCATTTCAGAGCGCAGAAAAATTAAACAGGGGTTTTTTATTTTAGCTCTGATGGTCGGGATTTTCAGCTCTTTAATATTGCATGATATGACCATTGGCAGCAGAGCATATGCCAGCAGTGCTGAAAGTGTCAAAAAGGGGCTTGATGCATATGAACAGGGTAAATACGACGATGCTCTGAAAAACTTTATTGATGCCCAGCTTGAACGTCCTGACCTTCCTGAGCTGTACTATAATATTGGCAGCGCTGCATATAAAAAAGAGGATTATGAATCAGCCCTGAACAATTTTGCACGGGCAAAAGAGAGCAAGGATCAAACTCTCAGAGAGAAGAGCGTGTTTAATACTGGCAATACAAAGTATCGCATGGGAGATCTTGATGGGGCAATTAAAGAGTTTGAACAGATTCCAGAAGAGTCTGAACTCTACAATGAGGCAAAGGAAAATCTGGAGTTTGTGAAAAAAAAGATAGAAGAGCGGAAAAAACAGGAGCAGGAACAGAAAGATAAGGAGAAGAGCGAGCAAGATAAGCAGAATCAGGATCAGAAAAATCAGGATCAGCAGAATCAGGAGCAGAAAGAGCAGAAAGAGCAGAGTCAGAAAAATAGAGATAAGGATCAGAAAGAGCAGAAGAGCCAGGATCAGAGCAAGAAAGAACAAGAGAAGAGAGAGCAGGGCGAGCAGAATAAGCAGGATCAGAAAAAAGAGGAGTCTCAAGAAGATAACCAGCAGAAAGAGGGGCAGCAGGAACAGAGTAAAGATGATCAGAAAGATGCAGCGCAACAGGCTCAAAATTCAGAGACAGGAGGTGAAAAAGGGGAGAATCAGCAGCAGAGTCGTCAGCATCTGTTAAATCGATTGGAAGATAAGCCAGGCAGCGCAATGATGCCTGCATATAGTGGAGAGCCTGTATTAAAGGACTGGTAGTTATGAATTGCAGATTATTAATAAACCGGAGATTATTGAACTTCTTAATTATACCCATACTGGTTGTGTTACTGCTGCCTGTAAAGGGATTCTGTTTCTCTGTTACTGCACAGGTGGATCGAAACACAATATCTATCAATGATTCGGTTATCCTCTCAGTGGTGTTTGAAGATGGTGAGGGTAAGGTTGATACCTCAACAATAACCGACTTTTCTATTGCATCTCAAAGCAGTAGCAGCAGTATCTCCATTATTAACGGGAAATATTCCAGAACAGTCACCGCAATGTACACTCTTGTTCCTGAAAAAGAGGGGAAGCTGAAGATTCCCCCACTCAGTGTAGAGAGTGAAAACCAGATTTACACCACACAGGAGATTACCATTGAGGTATCTGGGCAGGCAGTGATTGGTAAAGATAAATCGTCAAAAGATATCTTTGTGGAGGCAGGTATTTCATCCACAGCACTATTTACCGGGCAGCAGGCTGTATATCAGTTGAGGCTTTACAGTGCTGTCAGGTACTCCAATGCAACTCTACAACCACCATCATTCAAAGGGTTCACTGCAAAAGAGGCAGGAGAGCGGAAGAACTATAATGAGCAGATAAACGGCAGATCATACAGTGTTGCAGAACTCAACTATCTCATTATCCCTGAGGTGTCAGGAGAACTTAAGATTGATCCGGCATTGATTACCTGCGATGTTGCTGTAAGACGAAACAGCAGAGACCCTTTTGATGACCCGTTTTTTTCAAATGGATTTTTTTCACTGGGAAGAGGTGAGAGGCGCAGACTCTCAACAGAGCCTGTGATGGTAGATGTCAAACCTCTCCCCCCATATTCTGGTAATACCCCATTTTCAGGGCTCGTGGGCAACTTTTCCATAAATGCAGAGTTGGATAACCATAAACTCAAGACAGGCGAGTCCGCAACCCTTACCATCTCCATAGCAGGAACAGGTAATCTTATGGATGCCAGGAACCCGCATGTGGTTATCCCTCCAGAATTTAAGGTATATGAGGACTCTCCTGAAGAGGATATCAAACTCACACTTGATGGATACACCGGAAAAAAGATATTCAAAAGAGCGCTTGTCCCTATAGCGCCAGGTAGATATACCATTGAACCACCTGTTCTCTCCTTCTTTAATGTCTCAACCCATATGTATGAGACTCTATCCACAACTCCGGTTACAGTTGAAGTTGAACGATCAACAGAGGAGCAATCAGGGGAGAGGAGGCAACTGAGAGCTGATGAGAGTGTTAAGAGTCCAGATGGGCTCAGTAGTGGGCAGCCTGGAGCAACCGGCAAGATGGCCCTGAAAAAGAGAAGCGTTGAATTCACTGGTAAAGATATTCTCTCTATTAAAGAAGAGGCAGAGACTCTTCTTAATAGAGAAGAACTCTCTCTTTATATGTTTCTTGCGCTCTTTTTTCTCCCTTGCGGGATATTTTTTAGTTTCAGAACTGTTATGGCTCTCTTTAAAAGAGAGATCTCTGTATCAGCCGCCATGCTCAAAAAAGCAAGGAGCTGTTTAAAGGCCGCAGAAGAGAGTGCAAAAGAGAATATAACAGCAGATAATTGTGCCACACAAAAAAAGGAGACTCTGATAAGTCAACCAGAGCACTCTTCGCATAATTTTTTTAAACTGCTTCATGACGCGCTCATTGCCATGGTTATGTCTAAAAGTGGTTATGCAGGAAAATCCATTACAGCATATGAAGCAACTGAGATTCTTACTGCTGCTGGCTCTCCTTCTGAGGTGGCAGATCAGGTGACAGCACTGCTTGATGAAATTGAATCAGCAAGATATGGCAGAGAGAAAAATGATCCTGCCTATCGAGTCTCCCTTCTTGCAAGGGCTCAGAAACTATTTAAGACTCTTGCTGTTGTTACTTTTTTCATATCAATAACCTATGCACCATACTCTGCAAGAAGCTGGGCAGATAGTTTATCAGAACCTTTTAAATCAGTAGTTAAGACAGATTCATCAGGAACTATCTTTCTTGAAGGTGTAAAAGCCTATCACAGCGGCAACTTTAAAGAGGCGGCTCAGAAATTTTCAGCTCTTGCTCAGAACGGCATCAGAAATCCCTATCTCTATTACAATATCGGCAACGCCTATATTAAGGCAGGTGATGCTGGCCATGCCATTCTCTGGTATGAACGGGCGAAAAAAGAGATCCCTCTTGACCCTGATCTGCAATTCAACCTTGACTATGCAAGAGGTTTTGTAATAGATAAGAGTGAAGGGGGGGGCGTTGATATCTCTGAGCTTATCTTTTTCTGGAAAGATTACTTTCCGCCGGAAACAGTGCACTATTGCGCCATTATAATCTCATTTATCTTCTTTTTTTATGCAGGAATAAGGCTTTATCGCAACAGAAAAATTTTTACTACGGCAGGAGTTATCCTATTTTCTGCCCTTGCAGTTACCGGTTGTACAGCGCTCTACTCCTATTATCAGAGCTACTCAAACCACTTTGCTGTTGTGTTATCAAAAGAGGCTCCTGTAAGATCAGGAGTCTCAGAGGATGCGACTCAGCTTTTTATTCTCCATTCAGGTACAAAGGTGAAAGTTGAGGAGATAAGGGGGGACTATCTTAAAATATTTTTCCCCAAGGATAAAAGAGGCTGGATCAGTATAAAGGACGCAGAGGTTATATGAAGCATCCGGCAGAGGTAATAGAGCCTTTTTGACTATTCTATAGATTTCCAGAACACTCTTTTTATTCAGCCCTGAGCTGAAGCTCCGGGCTGATTTTTACCCAAGCCCCCTTAAGAGGGCTTCCTTTATGAGTTAGCCGGGGGCTTCAGCCCCACGGCGGCAGAGTTCCAAAAAAATATTTTTTGCCGATTTAATTATCTGAAAAACTATAAAAGGCTACTTTGTCAAGTACTGATCTCTTTGAGTTTTTACGAGTCCATGCAAAATGAGCGAAAACCAAGTCAAGGATAAAATGAATGGATTCAAAATTCAAAAAATATCCCGCGAAGCTGATTCACATCCTCAGTAACGGCACTTGGACGGACAACAGTTTTGTCGTAAGACTGGCTGTGACCATCATCGTTGTCAATATTATAATATATACGATGATCGGATTCTGGCTCTATAAAAATAATCAATATTACCATCATATGGCCGAGATCACCACCCAGAATATGGCCAAAGTCATTGCAACAAATATCCGCGGTATTTTTGACAGAATCGATACAGGATTGTTTGCACTGATGCATGTAACAGAAAGACAACTGGCCGGACATAACGTCAATAAGGTGGAACTTGATGAATATATAGAGAGTCTGCTTAAGAATCTTCCAGAACTGTTTGACCTTAGTATAGCCGATGCAAAAGGCGATGTGCTGTACGGAACAGAGATGGTTGCCAGAAAGCCGGTGAACATTAAAGATCGTGCATATTTCAGGTATCTAAGCGAAAATCCGGACCATAAAATGGTGCTTTCAAAACTGATACACGGACGGGTATCAGGAAGATGGCTGTTTGTGCTTGCAAAGCGGATCGACTATCCTGACGGATCATTTGCAGGAACTGCCATCGGCATGTTTGACATCAGTTATTTCGACCACCTGTTTGCAGAACTCAAAATCGGAAGACAGAGCACTATAGAACTGAGGGACAAAGAGTTCAACCTGATCGCCTGCTGGCCCAAGAACAGTGAATCAGGCTGTGAGCTAGGCTCTCAAACATTATCTCAGCATACATCTGACCTTATTGCAAGAGACACTGTTAGTGCAACATACAAGGCAATTGAACCTTACAACAACATTGAACAGATGATATCACTAAGCAAGACAGACAGATATCCTTTTTTTGTAATTGCGTCAAATGCCACAAATGAATATCTGAGATCATGGAGAAATGAAGCTGGCATTGCATTGATAGTTGCCATTGTATTCACTTTGACAACGATCCTCTCTTCAAAACTTCTCTTCAAGAGCAGGGAGACAGAATTGCTGCACGTTGAATCAAAACGATTAGCAGAAGAGAAGGCGCGGCTGGAGGGAGTGATCAAAGGTACTCTGGCTGGTACATGGGAGTGGAATGTTCAGACCGGGGAAACCATTTTTAATGAGCGCTGGGCAGAGATTATTGGTTACACTCTGCAAGAGCTGGCTCCAGCATCAATAGAGACATGGATAAAGAACATTCATCCAGACGATTTTAATTCCAGCAAAGAGATACTCCAGAGGTATTTCAGCGGTGAGACGGACTACTATGATTGCGAATTCCGCATGAGGCATAAAGACGGCCATTGGGTATGGATTCTGGATCGGGGCAAGGTGATCTCCTGGAGCGATGACGGCAAACCTCAATGGATGTTCGGCACCCATATTGATATAACCTCCCGCAAACTGGCGGAAGAGGCACGGGAGAAACTGCAATCCCAATTGAATCAGATTCAGAAGATGGAGTCCATAGGAAATCTTGCTGGTGGGATTGCACATGATTTCAATAATATTTTATTCCCTATAATGGGTATCTCTGAAATGCTTATTGAAGATTTACCAATGGGAACTCCTGAATGGGAAAATGTTCAGGAAATTCTGAAGGCTGGAAAAAGAGGAAGTGATCTTGTAAAACAGATCCTTGCATTCAGCAGACAATCAGAACACAAGATGATACCTACCCTAATTCAAAATGTTCTAAAAGAGGTAATAAAACTCTCCAGAGCCACCATCCCCACTAATATTGAAATATATCAAGATATTCAACAAGACTGTGGAATGGTTATGGCAGATCCATCCCAGATTCATCAGATCGGTATGAATATCATTACCAATGCTTTTCATGCAATAGGAGAGAGTTGTGGAAAGATATCTGTTCAATTGAAGCAGACACTATTGGAAACTCCAGAACTGTTGGGTGTTAATCTCAGTCCAGGATTTTACGCGGTTCTCTCTATTTCTGATACCGGGCATGGAATGTCAGAGGATCTTATCGGTAAAATTTTCGACCCATATTTTACAACGAAAGAACATGGAAAAGGAACCGGTCTTGGTTTGGCAGTTGTTTACGGTATTGTCAAGGAGCATAAGGGAAAAATAAAGGTTTACAGTAAAATAGGGGAAGGGACGACATTTGACATTTATCTGCCGCTGATGGAAAAATTTGACAGCAGTGAATCATTGACAGAAACCGAAGGTTGCCAAGGAGGGAATGAGAGAATTCTCCTGGTTGACGACGAGGAATCTGTTGCCAGACTTGAGGCCCAGATACTCACCCGCTTAGGCTACAACGTCACCTTCCATATCACCAGCCATAATGCTCTGGAAGCATGGAAAGGTGATCCCAATGGATTTGATCTTATAATCACTGATATGGCCATGCCGGAAATGACCGGAGATCAGCTTGCAATAGAAATCCTGTCAATAAAGCCGGATACACCGATTATCATCTGTACAGGGTTCAGCGAAAGGATAAACAGTGAGCAAGCTGAGAATATAGGAGTGAAAGGTTTTTTGATGAAGCCTGTTATGAAATCAGACATGGCTAAAATGATCCGTAAGGTTCTGGATGAAGCTCAGAACACTTGATGAAATTCAGCAATTTAATGGTCTCCAATAGTACAATACCTTCCTTGATAAATTCTGCTTATTATGACATACCACACCCGACCATATTATTCTCAACATTGAACTGGAGTCCTTTATGACATTAGACCTGCCATCGCTTGAAAGCTGGCTGTGGGGTTCTGCGGATATACTTCGTGGCAGCATAGACAGCAGTGATTTTAAAAACTATATTTTCGGACTGCTCTTTCTCAAACGTGCCAATGATGTGTTTGAAGAGGAGATTACAAAGCTCGTACATGAAGATGGCTTAAGTGAAAAAGAGGCCTCAAGTGATCCTGATTACCATCAGTGCTATCTTCCCAGGAATGCCAGATGGAAAACCATCATAGATAAGACCGAAAACATCGGACAGTCTATTGACGAGGCTCTGGCTGCCATAGAGGAGTCAAATCCTAATCTTGAAGGTGTTATGACAGCAGTTCACTTTGGTAATAAAGAGGTCTTAAGTGATTCAGTTCTCCAGCGTCTGCTGCTTCACTTCAATAAATATTCACTTGGCAACAGCGATCTTTATACACCTGACCTCCTTGGTGATGCCTATGAATATCTCATCAAGATGTTTGCTGATGATGCTGGTAAAAAGGGGGGAGAGTTCTACACTCCAAAGGGAGTTGTAAAGCTCATAGTCCAGCTTATAAAGCCTGAACCCAAGAACAAGGTCTATGACCCCACCTGTGGCTCTGGTGGTATGCTGGTAGAGAGTGCCAGATACATAGCTGAGAAAGGTGGTAAAACAGGTGAGCTTTTAGATGCCAGTCTGTGTGGTCAGGAGAAGAACCTTGGTACCTGGGCTATCTGCAAAATCAATATGATCCTCCACAATTACATAGACGCTGACATCAGGAAAGGCTGCACACTTACCACTCCCAAACATCTTGACAATGATGAGCTGATGATTTTTGACAGAGTTATTGCAAATCCCCCCTTTTCCCAGAACAAGTGGTGGGATGCTGCTGAGGTTGGAGTCAAAACCGATGAAAGCGGTAAAGAGACTGCACCCAATTACAGCAAAGTTGTCTCTGACCCATATGGCCGGTTCTCTTATGGTATCCCTCCTCGTGGGTATGCAGACCTTGCATTCCTCCAGCACATGATAAGTGTCCTTAAACAGGACGGTAAACTCGGTATAGTGCTTCCTCATGGGGTTCTGTTCAGAGGTGGTTCTGAGGGTAAGATCAGGGAGGGGATTCTTAAGGATGACATACTGGAGGCGGTTGTCGGGCTTCCATCCAAACTCTTTTATAACACCGGCATACCTGCATCAATTCTGATTGTGAACAAGTCCAAGCCATCACAACTTAAAAACAGGGTCATCTTTATTGATGCCAGCAAGGACTTTAAAGAGGGCAAGAACCAGAACAGCCTTGAAGATGAGCATGTAAAGAAGGTTGTTGATGCCTATGATGCCAGTGCAGAAGTTGAGAAGTTCATGCGTATTGTGGATATGAAAGAGATCCAGAAGAATGACTACAACCTTAACATCGCCAGATACATTGACACCAGCGAGGCTGAGGAAGCGATTGACCTTGTGGCTACTCTGGAGGAGATAAGAAATATTGAGCTTAAAGAGAAGGCGATTGATGACAAGCTGGCAGGTTATCTGAGGGAGCTGGGGCTGTAGTTATGGAAAATAGAGAAGGATATAAAAAGACTGAGCTTGGGTGGATTCCTGAAGAGTGGGAATATTGTAAATTTGAAGATTTAACCATAGAACATAAGCAGGGTTATTATACCAAGGATGAATATTCAAAAGATGGCATTTACTTGATTAGAATTACAGATTTACAAAATCCAACTGTAAACTTTACGAATATGCCGCGACTCAACATAGATGAGATTACTTTTGAACAGTTCAAAGTAGAAACCGAAGATTTTCTGTTTGCTCGTAGTGGTGCAATCGGAAGGTATGGGATTATTTCATCTAAAAGTCCTAAAGCTGTATTTGCATCATACATAATACGATTCCGTTTTGATAAACAAAAGATTTTAAATTCATTTATTGGCTCATTTTATAGCTCACAATTTTGTATCAGACAACTTAATTCTATTACGCAAGGCAGTTCCAATATCAACATCAACGCAAACAACATAAAATCTTTAATGCTACCTCTCCCACCCCTACCCGAACAACAAAAAATAGCCTCAATCCTCACCACAGTAGATGACAAAATATCATCTATAGAAGCTCAGATACAGCAGACCGAACAGTTGAAAAAAGGCTTGATGGCAAAGCTGCTTACTGAGGGGATTGGTCATACTGAATTTAAAGATACTGAGATTGGGAGGATTCCGAAGGGGTGGAGTCTGAAACAGTTCGACCAAGTATTAATACTTCAAAGAGGTTATGATTTACCAGTTCAAAAAAGGATTACTGGTAAATATGCTCTTGTTGCATCGAATGGAGTCATTGATTGTCATAATGAATATAAAGAAACCGGCCCTGGTATTGTTACTGGAAGATCCGGTACAATAGGAAAAGTACACTATATTGTTGAGAATTACTGGCCTTTGAATACAACTCTTTTTTCAAAAGAAATGTATGGGAATCATCCAAAGTATTTGTTTTATTTTTTAATTGAATTAAAAATAGAACGCTTTGGAACAGGTACCGGAGTGCCTACGTTAAATAGAAATAATGTTCATCATATTAAGATCCCCCTCCCACCCCTACCCGAACAACAACAGATAGCCTCTATCCTATCCAGCGTAGATGATAAACTTGATGTCCTTCAATCAAAGAAGACCAGCTACACCACCCTTAAAAAGGGACTCATGGCCAAACTGCTGACAGGGCAGATGAGGGTTAGATTATGATGGCATAACATTTCTCATCTTGCAGACTGCTGAACAAAAGTCTGTAGTGCTTCTTTTGCTAATAAATTTATGCTTTTACCTTCTGCCTCTGCGACAAGAGCCAATTTTTCGTGAAGCTCAACAGGGATACGAAGATTAAATTTACCTGAATAGCTACGGCGTGGAGATATTCCTTTTTCCTTACATACTTCAAGAAACACTTTTAATGAGTTACTGAACTCTTTTCTAAGCTCATCAGGATTGCTGCCATAAAAATCTGCACCGCCATTAAGCCCAAGTATTTCACCTCTGAACATATCAATATCAGGGTCATATTCAATTTTGGCATGGTAATCATCTAAAGTCATAATATTCATGTTAACACTCCATGCTGTTTTAACCAGTTACGTATGCTCGCCACTGCTCCTTTATCAGTATCAGGAGATGGATGCGGACGATGGAATACTTTTACTTCTCCAAAAAGCACTTGTCGCTTCATACATCTACATCCTGACTTTCAGAATATTTCTCCGCAGCATCAAAAATCTCATCAAGACTTTTATCTTTCCATAAATCTTGCTGCCACTCAGTATAATCAAATGGTTCTCTAATAATAAGGCTTATAAACTTTTCAACCTCAACTATATCAAGTTTTTCACGCAGGGCTTTCATTCCTTCATAGCGTATTACTGTATCTGTTCTCATCTTTCCCCCAATATGCTTATAAAATCTAATGGATTAATAACAACAGTCTTGTCTAACATACTGGTCTTTTTTATAAAAAACTTATCAGTAGTTAATAAATATTCACATTGTGCCTCAATGGCACAAGCTAAATGAAGAGCAGTGAGATAGTTTTCTCTTTAGTTAATCCGTAACGCTGATATACTGTATTGCCAATTAACTGTTTAATCAACCTGATTCACTTACCCCACATAAAAGGCTGTAAGCACAATGAACCAGAGCCCAGAATATCTCCAGTCAGAACTACCTGCCATAGAACTGTTCCAGAAGCTCGGATATGAATACCTCAACGGTTCGACCCATGATGAACGCCCATCTATCAATGATGTGATATTAGAGACCCGCCTTAAAGATGCCATCAGACGCATCAACCCCTGGCTCAATGATAACAACGTCAACAATGCGTTTAAAGAGATAACCTCTTTTTCATCTGCATCAACCATTGAAGCCAATGAGTTTGTCCATACCCTTCTCAGCAGTCAGCACTACACCCCAAAGCAGACCATAGAGGGTAAAGAGACCTACAGAGGTGTATCATTCATAGATTTTGACAACATTGATAATAATGATTTTCTGGTCGTTAATCAAATGAAGTTCAAGGGTCAGGAGAGAAACACTATCCCTGATATTGTGGTGTTTATCAATGGTCTGCCACTTGCAGTGATAGAGTGTAAATCACCCAAGGCATCAGGTGCGGAATCAGAGGCCATTAACGACCTTACTTATTACCAGACCAGCAGTGAGAAGCTGTTCAGATACAATCAACTCTGTGTCGCCATATATAAGGTAGGCGGCAGATATGGTGCTATTGGAGCCAGGGAGGAGCATTATCAGGTTTACAGGTCTGAGGATAACACAGCTCTTGGGTCATTAATTGGCAGAGAGCCGACACCGCAGGAGATTCTTTTATATAACCTCTTTGACAAAACCAGACTGCTTGATATCGTAAGAAACTTTATCCTCTACCAGATACATGAAGGTTCAAAGATCAAGATTCTACCACGATACCAGCAGATAAGAGCCACCAACAAGACCATCCATAAACTCCAGACAGATAATGAGGGCGGTGTTATCTGGCACACGCAAGGCAGCGGTAAATCTATCACAATGGTCTATCTTGCAATAAAGATGAGACGTGAAGAGAGCGGGTTCAAGAACCCCACAATTATTGTTATGACTGATAGAGTTGACCTTGATGACCAGATTACCAATACCTTCATCAAGTGTGGATTCCCCAACCCTGTAAGAGCCAACTCTGTAAGACACCTCAAGAAAGTGCTTAAAGACAATTACGGTAAAACCATAATGACAACGCTGCACAAATTTCAGGAGACAGATGCTGATGGTAATATCATAAAAGTAACCAATGAAGCTGTGAAGGTTATCTCTGAGAAGGAAAATCTCTTTGTCATGGTTGACGAGGCTCACAGGTCTCAGTATGGATTCCTGGCTGGTTTCATGCGTAAAGCTCTTAAGAATGCAAAGTTCATAGCATTTACAGGAACACCAATTGACACTGAACAGAAATCAACTCTGGGTAAATTCTATGGTGGCGGTTATTTGGATGTATATCACATAAAGCAGTCAGTAGCTGATGGGGCAACTCTTCCTATTCTGTATGAAGATGGGATACCGGAACTCTATGTTGAAAAGAGCCTTCTTGAAAATCAGTTCAAATATTACTTTGATAATGAGAGTGATAAGAAAAAGGCTAAACTGAAGCAGGAAGCACTCAGTCTTAAAAAACAGATGAGAGCTAAACAGCGGGTTAAACGGATTGCAGAGCATATTATTGAACATTACAGGAACAAGATTTACCCGGATAAATACAAGGCAATGGTGGTCTGTTATAATAGAGAGGCTGCCATTGCATATAAAAAGGCATTTGATGAACTGAAAGAGGCTGGGAAACACTCATTTCAAAGTAGAGTGGTGATGAGTTTTTCAGCCAAAAAAGACCCTCCTGAGTATTTGAAGATAGCAACTCCAGAGGATAAAGTCAGAGAGGCTATAGAGGACTTTAAGCTGCCCTTTGGTGATGAGTCCCAGCTTAACAGAGGTGGTAAGAGACAATTCAACAACGATGCTTTTATGATTGTATCAGACATGCTCCTGACTGGTTATGATGTTCCGGTTGCAATGGTGATCTATTTGGATAAACCATTAAAGGCTCATTCTCTTTTACAGGCTATAGCCAGAGTGAACCGAACCAAAGGCTCAAAATCCTTTGGACTTGTGGTTGATTACTGCGGAGTGGCTGATCACCTTGTCGATGCCATGAAGATATTTGGTGGAGATTTAGACCCGCATGATGTGATGGTCAATATCAGTGAGGAGATAACCAGACTTAAACTGAGACACAGCAGAGTTGTTGCACTCTTTAACCACCTGAATATAGACAGGCAAAAGAACCGTCAGGATTACATTGATCAAGCACTGCAGTCTCTTGAACCGGTGGATAAAAGGGATACCTTCAAGGAGCTGTTAAAGAGATTCAATAAATCCATCAATATTATCCTGCCTGATGAGGCAGCACTTGAATATAAGAGTGATTTCACCCTTTACAGTGAAATAAGGCTACAGGCTGCCAACGCCTATATGGATAAATCGTTAAGAATCTCAAAAGATGAGAGCCAGAAGCTTCAGCAGCTCATAGATGAGCATCTGAGGGCAAACGGCATCACCTCGTTACTTTATGAACCTGTCTCCATCATGGATATAGAGAAGTTTCAGGAGGAGATGGAGAGTATTAAAAATCCTGATACCAGAGAGTTGAAGATAACCAACCGTCTCAAATATACCATACAGGCATCAATGGAGAGTAACCCCGACTTTTATAAACCACTTGCAGATAAACTCGAAGAGTTAATCAAGGCTCGTAAGAGTAACAGAATATCTCAGCTTGAACTTTTCATGGAGTCAGACAAGATAGAGCAGAAAATCCGTAATAAAAAGAGTGAGGCAGAAGATCTTGGATTCAAGTCAGAATATGAGTTTGCCCTGTTCAAGACCCTTGAAACAAAACTTGATGGTGCTGATGGCAATGTAAAAGAGGTTACATACACAGTGTTAAAGGCTCTTGAAGATGAGTTGTCCATTGCAGACTGGCAGAGTAAGTATCAGGTGATGAAGTCCATGAGGGCAAAAATCAAGGATGTGCTGCGTGGCAGGGTTGAGTCAAATGAGATATCACCTTTAACAGCCACTCTTGTAGATCTTATCAAGAGGAATTAAATGATATCATCAGCTCTATCAAATAGTAGAGGCAAGTCCGTATGCTATGACAAATCGGTCAGGTATGGAGAGCAGGAGATAAGATATACCCACATCATCAACAATGACCTGAAACACTCCTATATCAATGTTGACCCCTATAAAGGTGTTACCCTGAAAACTCCTTTTGCAGATGCATCAGAAGCTGATGAGATTATCTGTAAAAAGGGTAAGTGGATACTTCAAAAACTCAAGGCAGTGGAGAGTGTTCCAAAAGTTAATAATATAGTTACAGGCTCAAGACTGCCATATCTTGGTAAAGAGTATTATGTGCTGGTGACTCCTGATTCAAATATAAAAGGTGCCACTGTCGCTTTTAACCACTCACAGTTTATAATAAGCCTCAATCCTGATACTCCTGACCGCAACCATGCCATTAATAGAGCAGTTGAAAGATTCTCCAAGGAACAGGCTGTAGTTAAAATCAGACCACGTATAGATAATTGGATTGCAACCACAGGTCTTACCCCCTCATCGGTTCACTTTAAGAAATTAACAAAGAGCTGGGGACGCTGCACTAAAGTTAATGAGATATTGATTAACTTTGAAGCTGTCAAGCTGCCGTTCAGCCTTATTGACTATATTATTGTCCATGAGCTTACTCACATAAAACATAAAGACCATTCAAAGTCTTTCTATAGAGCGGTCTCTAAATTTATCACTGACTGGCAGGAGATTGATGAGAAGATTCGGGGGATATTTATTTGAATCTTCTGGTGTGGCTCTCCAGAGCATCTATTACAATCCTGGTATTTCTGCCGGGAGTACCGCTGCCAATCACAGTCTCATCAATCTGTACCACAGGCACAAGCCCCTTGTTTGTGCCTGTGATAAATACCTCATCTGCTTTCAGCAGTTGATCTATGTGAAGAGTTTCAAACTTTACTTTGAAGATCTCTTCTGTAATGGAGAGTATCACCTTTCTTGTAACTCCCTTTAAGACCTTCTGGTCTGCTGTGACAAGCTCACCATCTATGAATGCAAAGAGATTACTTGTAGTCCCCTCTGTTACAAAGCCATCTTTATCCATATATAGCGCCTCAATGGCATTCTGACTCTTTGCCTTTTTAAGAGCAATGGTTGCAGGGATATATGAGAGAGTTTTTGCCTCGGGAACATCTCTTTGAGAGTGAACTGTGATAACCTTTACCCCTTTTTCATACCAGACAGCTGGAATAGGGGGAATCGCTGTAATAAGAACAATAAGCCGTGGCTTTTCAGGTGTTATGAAATCAGAACTTGAACCGCCTGTGATAATCACCCGTATGTTTGCCTCATCTATTGGAAGGTTATGGTTCAGTGTTTCAAGTATGATCTGCTCAATCTCATCACATGACCACTGGATATTGAGGTTGATCTTCATGGCTGACCGTTTGAGCCGTTCAACATGTTCTCTTAAGAAATAGGGTTTTCCTTTATATGTCCGCATAAGATCACATGCCCCAACCCCTCTGAGTACAGCAAGGTCATCAACAGGTATGACCGCCTGGTCTGCATCCACAAATTTTCCATCCACGTAATAGGTGTTCACAGCTCTTCTCCACAATAAGAATGTTCATGAGTTGAAAATCTTTTTTTTGATAGTATAATGGCAAAAGCTATAAATGGCAAAATAACTGATGAATCTGATGGCAGGAAGTTGTATATCCTGATCAACAGTCAAAAAAATAATTGAATTGACCACAATACGGAGAGTATGTTGACCATCTGGAAACATCTATCATGACTGAAAAGAGCTTTATCCCTTTAGAGTTGCTTGCACCTGCCGGAAATGGGGAGATTGGCAGAGTTGCCATTGACCATGGTGCTGATGCGGTCTATATAGGCGCACCACGATTCAGCGCACGGGCAAATGCTGGAAACACTCTGGAAGAGATCTCCAAACTGATCGATTACGCACATCTCTTTAAGGCAAGGGTTTACATTGCCCTTAACACGATTCTGACAGATTCTGAGATCATGGAGGCCAGAGATCTTATTACAGAGATATATGGTGCTGGAGCAGACGGCATTATTATCCAGGATACTGGACTTCTGGAGATGGATCTTCCACCCATTCCACTGATTGCAAGCACCCAGATGCACAATGCAACCCCTGAAAAGGTGGAGTTTCTCCAGAGCGCAGGTTTCAGCAGGGTGATTCTTGCACGGGAGCTGACCCTTGAAGAGATACGTCAGATAAGATCCAGAACAGAGGTGGAACTTGAATGTTTCGTGCATGGGGCTCTCTGTGTCTCCTACAGCGGCAACTGTTATCTGAGTCAGGCAGCTTTTGGACGGAGTGGAAACCGGGGAGTCTGTGCCCAGCCATGCCGCCTTAAATACACTTTAAAGGATGGAAAGGGTAGGGAGGTTATCTCAAATAGACATCTTCTCTCTCTAAAGGATCTCAATCTTATCAGCCATATTAAGGAGCTGACAGAGGCCGGAATAACCTCATTTAAAATTGAGGGTCGTTATAAGGATATGGCTTATGTGAAAAATGTTGTTGCAGCCTACAGGCAGGCCATTGACAACTTTATGGAAAAGAGTCCTGGATACAGAAAACAGAGCTCTGGAAATGTGCAGTTCCAGTTCGTGCCAGATCTCAATCGGACATTCAATCGAGGCTATACATCCTACTTTCTCCTTGAGCCTGAGGGCACTTCTCATCAGGCTGCAATGGATAGCCCCAAATCCATAGGAGCAAACCTAGGCCTGATAACCAGAGTGGGGAAAAACTGCTTCAGCCTCTCAGGGAAAGAGGTTCATAACGGTGACGGGATCTGTTTTATATCAAGATCAGGGGTGTTAAAAGGGTTCAGAGTGGATCGCATTGAAAGTGACCTCATCTTTCCTAACGACATGGATGGCTTAGAGGTGGGAGTTAAGCTCTTTCGCAATCATGACCATCACTTTCTCAAACTTCTGGAGAGAAAAACAGCTGATCGAAGAATAGCGATATCCATGCAATTTGATCAGAGAGCAACTGAGATCTCTCTGAGAGTAACTGATGAGGATGGATATAGTGTCAACTGTAGTGTGAGTGCTGTTTATGAGGAGGCAAGACAGCCTGAGAGAGTCAGAGAGCAGATCCGCTCGCAGCTTACAAGCACAGGCAATACAATTTTTGAGGTCACTGGATTTTGCATGGAGAGTCCAATGGCAGGATTTCTACCACTTAGTCTTCTTAACTCCTTGAGACGTGAAGCTCTGGATCAGCTCACAAGTCTGCGAAAGTGCGGTTATAGAGTCAGAAGAGGGCTGTTCAAGAGAGAGCTTGCTCACATCTATCCAGAAAAAAAGCTGGATTATGGAGCTAATGTCTTTAACAGTTCAGCCAGGGGGTTTTATGAGCGTCATGGTGCAAAGATCGTGGAAAATGCCTTTGAAACCGGGATAGCTCCTTCAGGCAGGATACTCATGACAACCAGATATTGTCTTCGCAGGGAGATCGGAGCCTGTTTGAAAAAAGAGGTCAAACAGAGAAAAATTGATCCACCCCTTACCTTGACAGACGGGAAACGGACCTACAGGCTCCACTTTGATTGCAGACAGTGCAGGATGCATCTTCTTGGAGAGACGATTCAAATAAAATAATCATATACAGAAATTGGACTGGAGTGTTACTTTAAACAACTGTTTTTTTTAAGAGGCATAGAATGACTTTGATTCAAGGAATCAGATATAACTTAAGGGGGCTCATAATGGGGCTGACCACTCCAAAGCTCCTTTTTCTTGGTATGTTGAGGCTTGCAGTGGTTGTTCTTTTTACAATTGTGCTTTCAGGGATTGTGATCATCTGGCATGAGTCTATTCTCAACCTTTTGTGGGCAAGGCCGGAACCTGGCTGGCTGCTGTTTGTCTGGACTGGGGTATCATTGGTTTTATCCATTTTTCTTGCAGCTATTTCCGGGCTTTTCTCCTATATAGTTGCCCAGCTTCTGTTTGCTGTATTTGTGATGGATTACATGTCAAGAGTTACTGAAAAGATCGTTCTGGGGCATGGGGATGGAAATAGCGATGGCTCCAGTCTATCTTTTCTCAGACTCTTTGCCTATCTGATCAGACAGGAGATCCCAAGAGCCATTATTCCGGTTATCCTGATGCTCTTTATTATGGGTCTGGGATTCATGACACCACTTGGCCCTTTTGTGGCTCTGATCTCATCAGTTACAGCCGTGGTATTTCTTGCATGGGATAACACTGACCTTGTTCCTGCACGAAGGATGCTCACCTTCAGTAAGAGGTTCGGATTTCTTAAGAAAAATCTTCTGTTTCATATTGGATTCGGCCTCTGTTTTCTTATTCCCTGGGTAAATATCCTGTTTCTCTCATTTGCACCAGTTGGGGCAACACTCTATTTTCTTGAAAATGATCCAACATGAGATTTATGAAATCAGATATCTGTTAAGGCTCTCTATTCACTTGCAAGGCGTCCTGAGTGGAGAAAAAAAGGGGAGAGAGTGGGGAGAGGCTCCAGAACAGCCGTAACAGAGGCTGTTCTGAATGGAGCTATATGGCGACAGAGATTGGACGATACCTTTGAACTGGTATGGCCAGATCGTATGGTTACAGCTGATGAGTATCAGGTGGTAACTGCAATTGAGGAGTAGGTTCAACATCTAATTCTGAAGAATTTTTCTGTTTCTCCAGCTTGTGCTGCATTTTCTCCTCTTTTTTCTTCTTCTTTGCCAGCTCTTTCTGTCTTTTCTCAAATGAATATTTTGTTTTGGCCAATAGTTTGTCCTTATTTAATGATTCTGTGTAGAGCATAAAAGAGACTTTATGTAATAAAAAGACCCAGCAGAGCAGAAGATGCTGGGTCTTTGCAGTGCTCTGTATCAGTTTTTAATGTTGTACAACATTTTCAGCAGCAGGCCCTTTTGGACCCTGAACAACGTTGAAGGTCACCCGTGCGCCCTCTGCCAGGGATTTGAACCCCTGGGACTGAATTGCTGAATGGTGTACAAATACATCTTTTCCACCATCCTGCTCAATAAATCCAAAACCTTTTGAATCATTAAACCACTTTACTGTACCTTCAGCCATTTTGTATTACTCCTTTGTGATGTGTCCCTTCTGGAACTACTTTATTATAGAGTCGAGATATCGTCTGATATTTCGACTGGAAGCCTGGATCTCAAATAGAACAGGTTATAACAGGTTATCGTTGTACACGTCTTTTTATCTCAAAATCCGAAGAGGAGCTTCTGCTGCTTCTACGGCATCTACTATTGCCATCTGTAGTTGGTCTCTTTCCTGTCGCCATCTGCCGTGAAAAGCCTCCCCTTTTCTCTTCACTGACACACTCTTCTGCCTCACAGGCAAAAGCTGGGGGTACTTCCCGGAGCATCTTCTGACCTAGATTATGTTCAATAAGAGAGATCATCTTGCTGTCCTCCCTGCTGGCAAAGCTCAGTGCCTGCCCGCTCTTTGTGGCTCTGCCTGTGCGGCCAGTGCGGTGGGTATATGTTTCAGCTGTATCTGGAACATCATAGTTGATCACATGAGAGATCCCGAGCACATCAATACCACGGGCAGCAATGTCTGTAGCAACCAGAATCTTGAAGGTGCCATCACGAAATCCATCCAGTGCCTGCTGTCGTTTCTGCTGGGAGAGGTTGCCCTGAAGTGAGGCTGCGCTGTAACCAGCCTTCTGCAGATGGAGAGCAAGACTTTTTGCCCTGTGTTTGGTGCGGGTAAAAACCAGAGTGGAGGTCATATCCCGCTCCTGAATAATGCTCTTCAGTAGAGAGGTCTTCTGCTCTTTTGCAACCTGGAAAAGGGCATGAGAGATTGTAGGGGCTGGCAGGGTGTGGTTGATCTGTATGGCTGCCGGGTTTCTGAGGATCTCTTCTGCCAGATGGCGTATCTCTGCTGGCATGGTTGCAGAAAAGACCAGAGATTGACGATCTTTTGGGAGCAGCCTGATGATTCTTCTGATATCAGGAAGAAATCCTTTGTCAAACATGTGGTCTGCCTCATCAAGAATAAGCACCTCAACAGCGTTCAGCGTGATGACCTTTTCATTAATAAGGTCAAGAAGACGGCCGGGACAGGCGACGACAATCTCTGCACCAGAACGGATTCTGCTGATCTGTGGCTGTTTGCCCACTCCGCCATAGATAACAACACTCCTGATGCCAGTCTCCTGTGCCATCTTCTCAATGTTGTCATGAATCTGTTCGGCCAGCTCTCTTGTAGGAGCTACTATCAGCGCTCTCACTTTTTTGCGTGGGCCACTGAGCAGCCTCTGTAGAAGGGGCAGAACAAATGCTGCTGTCTTACCTGTACCGGTCTGTGCAAGGCCAATAAGGTCACGGCCCGCAAGGATAGGTGGGATAGCCTCTTTCTGTATCGGAGTTGGGGATGTATAGCTACAGGCAGCAATGCCAGCGCTTATCTTTGGGTGAAAATTGAAATCTTTAAAACTCATTAATGCTCCTAATCTATTGCTTGGTGATCTGCCAGAGGGTCTCCTCTCTGGGTTTTAGATCTGCGAATTTATTAAAATTCGCTTATGATTCTTCTGTTAATACTATTGCTATTTAAGTGGTCTGGTTGGTGATGGCAACCTCTCTTTGCTTTGAGCCATATGCACATTGCAAAGCCGTGTTGCTGGTCTTGTAAGGTGCTCCCATCCCAGATGTGATGTTGATTTTTTAGAACCTGGATGTTGAGACAGAACAGAACTGTTGAGACTCAACAGAGTGGTATGATAATTTTCTAGAATCGTATGGCAGATATTTCCGATATGAATTTTTATACTGTTTCTCCAGTGTAAGTAATCAGCATAAAATTCAACGGAAACCAACGGTGCAGGAAAAACAACGAAGTTAACGAGGAAAACCTGAATGGAATCTGCTCCTACTTAACAAAATTTAATAGAGGCTACTATACTCTCTTCTGTAGATTATGCAATAGAATAAAAATTGAAAGAAAAGATGAACAGTTTCTCACTTAAGATATACCTGTTTTAAACTCATAACCTTTTGGCCCTGCATTGATTATTGGAATCCCACTGATATTGCTCTGTTGATTCCAGCTATCATGGAGATGTCCACATGCTACAAAAGATGGACGTGACTGTTCAATAAAGGTTCTGATAGTCCTGCTGCCAATATGCTGGTCATTTTGTATTCTATCCAGGCAACCAAATGGTGGTGAGTGGGTTATGAATACAAATTCATGACTATCCGGCTCTGGTAAAAACTGCCATGCATCTTCTTCAGAAAGATCAACAGACCACTGTACGCATGGGGTTGCTGGTATGGCACAGCCAATTCCTGAAAAGATAACTCCATTTATCTCTATCGAATTTCCATGTAATACATGAAAATTATCAACGCCCTGGCAGCCATCTTTCAACTCTTTGTAGCTCTCGTGATTTCCAGGAACCAGAATGGTGGGAATCTTTATTCTGGAGAGAAGATCAATGCTCTTTTGAAGCCCCTTTCTGAAGAGAGCATAATCACCTGCTCCAATTGCAAAGTCAGCATCTTCTGTCTTCTCAATGATTGATTGACAAGAGGCCTTATCGCAATGAACGTCACTAAACAGTATATATCGCATCTTCAACTCCTCAATCATGGGTAAATAACATTAAACTCCTGACTGCCATCTTCATTCATGGAGAGAGATAAACAAGAGCCATTATAAAGAACTTATTCAAAATGACAACCTCATAAAATATAAGATAACACGATTTGTCAGTGAGCTTCTGGCTGAAAAAGGCTCTGGGTGGTTTATCAGCTTTAAACCTTTATCTTGTGCACATTGCTCTTTAATTTAATAAAAACAACTTTATAACGGCCATACCATGACAGGTACAACGAAGCATGAGAGTTGTAGAGACGCAAAATCTTGCGTCTCTACGGGGTACCCACCTGTGTGTCTCCCTACAGTTTCATATAAATATAATTTGACAAACAACATTTGCTTTACTATATTTATCAAAAACGATTTAGTGTGATGGCAATAAAAGGAGATTTAAGATGGAAGATTTATTGAAAGTGATGAAGGCTGCATCAGATCCTGGACGAATCAAAATACTGAAAATGTTGGAACAGAGGGTTATGTGTGTATGTGAAATTTATACAATTTTAGGGCTGGCTCAGTCAACTGCAAGCAAGCATCTTAAAATTCTTGAAGAGGCTGGACTTGTAAGATCATATAAAGATGGCCTCTGGGTCAATTTTGCTCTGGCTGATGGACGGAAAAATCCTTATGCATCGAACCTTCTTGGTAATCTTAAACATTGGATCAATACAGATAGTGAGATCATTGACTTAATTAAAAAATTACCAGAAGTTCACAGAGAGACAATATGTGGAAGATAATTTTTCTTACCCTATGATATGGCTATATTTCGATCTATCTATGTAGCCTCTATCACAAGAGAGACTTTGAAAAAAACAGAAATAACTTTAAACAAAAAAACAGAGGCAAGTTTAAACAAGGGAGAGAATAATGGATATTAAAGTGTTGGGACCAGGATGTGCAAAGTGCAAGAAAACTGAAGAACTTGTAAAGCAAGTTATTAATGAAGCTAATGTCGAAGCATCTGTGGAGAAGGTTTCTGACCTTATGCAGATAGCAGGATATGGTGTCTTTGGAACTCCTGCTGTTGTCGTGGACGGTGAAGTCAAGTGTGTGGGGAAAATCCCTACAAAACAGGAGATTCTTAACTGGATTCAATCCTGATAAAATGGAAACAGGATAAAACTATAATGAAGAAAATATTGAGCTACACAACATGGACGCCATTTGCAGGGGCTGTTCTATTGGCAATGGTGCTGACTGTGACATTAACAGCTTACAGCGCAGATAGTGTAACAGCACCTCCCAAAGTTCCTGTCAAGGGTATGGTTACTATGGTTGATCTTGGGGCCAAGAAATGTATCCCATGCAAAATGATGGCACCAATTCTCGAAAAGCTTGAGAAGGCATACTCTGGAAAAGCTGCAATTGTATTTATTGATGTGTGGGAACATAAGGAAGAGGCTCAGAAATTTGGTATCCGTGCCATACCAACCCAGATTTTTTTTGATACTGATGGAAAAGAGGTAGCACGTAACACAGGATTCATGCCAGAGGAGGCTATTGTTGCACAGCTTTCCAAAATGGGTGTGAAGTTATAATAATAAGATAAAAAAATAGGAGTTGGTTATATACAGGCCATTGTTCTGAATCAGGATTAACTGGATAAAAGGATAAGGCTGGATTTTTTCATCCTGTAGATCATTTAATCCTGACTATCCTGATTTATATAGTAGCGAAGGTATCAGAATGTAGCCGAGATCAGAACCAACCCCAGAAAATAAGTGCCTTTAAGGAATAGAAATTTATGCTTGATTCGCTATTCATAACAATAAATCAGTGGATGGCTGGTGGTATTACCATTGCCGCGGTTGGCTGTTTTGTGTGGGGATTGGTAAGTGTCATGTTCAGCCCATGCCATATTGCCTCAATACCTTTGATTATTGCCTATGTGGGAGGACAGGACAGAGCGGTAAACCCAAAACAGGCAGGTGTTTACGCCGGAGCCTTTACCATCGGGCTTTTTATAACCATAGCAGTTGTGGGTATTATCTGTGCCATGCTTGGACGGATGCTTGGAGATGTTGGAAACTGGTGGCAGCTTCTCATTGGCGGCATACTTATCTGGGTCTCATTAGGGATGCTTGGAGTTGAAAAATGTTCCATGTCAGGAAGCCTGCTTTACCGTCTTAAAATCAAGGGAATTTCTGGTGCTTTTGTGCTTGGGCTTGCCTATGGTGTGCTGTCAGGTTCATGCACATTCGGATTCATTGCCCCTATTCTTGCCATCATTACAGTTCAGGAGAAGATGGCAACTGGTATTATTCTGATACTGTTATTCGCTCTGGGGCATTGTCTGCCGATTGTGGTTGCCGGAAGCTCTACCGCAGCAGTGAGGAGACTCATGGAGAACAACTCATGGCATGGGGCAGGCAGCTGGTTCCGTAAAGGTGCGGGAGTTATGATATGCCTTTTAGGTGTCTATTTTATGGCAAGTCCGTTTTTGAATTCGTAATTCCGGTATTTCAACAAGGAGATTGAACTGTATGTCAGACGTTAAAAAACTCTCTTTTCTTGATCGGTTTCTAACCCTCTGGATATTCACAGCCATGGCTGTGGGGGTTAGCTTAGGGTATCTTTTTCCAGGAATAAAAGATTTTATCAATTTTTTTCAGGTTGGCACAACAAATATACCGATTGCTATCGGCCTTATCCTTATGATGTATCCCCCTCTTGCAAAGGTTAAATATGAACAGCTTTCAGAGGTTTTCAAAAATGTAAAGGTTCTCGGGCTCTCTCTTGTTCAGAACTGGATTGTCGGGCCAATTTTGATGTTTCTTCTTGCCATAACCTTTTTATCAGGTCATCACGAATATATGGTGGGACTTATTATGATTGGTCTTGCCCGCTGTATTGCAATGGTGATTGTCTGGAACGATCTTGCCTACGGAGATACAGAATACTGCGCCGGACTTGTGGCATTCAACTCCATCTTTCAGGTGCTCTTTTTCTCAATATATGCATGGATTTTCATCACCATCCTCCCAGGCATGATAGGTCTGCAAGGTGCTGTTGTTGATATATCCATCGGGCAGATTGCCGAGAGTGTCTTTATCTACCTTGGCATCCCTTTTATTGCAGGTATACTCTCTCGAATCATAGGGTTAAAGATAAAGGGAAGAGCGTGGTATGAGAAGGTTTTTATACCAAGAGTGAGCCCAATGACGCTGATTGCCCTTCTCTTTACCATTCTGGTTATGTTCTCTCTTAAAGGTGAATACATTGTTCAACTGCCATTTGATGTTATCCGCATTGCCATACCTCTTTGCATCTATTTTCTTGTTATGTTTCTGGCATCATTTTTCATCTCAATGAAGGCAGGTGCAACCTATGAACAGTCTGCAACCTTGAGTTTTACAGCAGCATCAAACAACTTTGAACTTGCCATTGCTGTAGCTGTAGCAGTCTTCGGGATTGATTCAGGTGAGGCATTTGCTGCGGTAATCGGGCCTCTTGTAGAGGTGCCTGTTCTGATCGGGCTTGTTCATGTAGCGTTGTGGCTCAGAAAAAGATATTTTCCCCATACTGTAAACACAATCAGAGGCGTCTGTCATATTACAAAAAAAACTTGAAACTTAAATCAAGAGTTCTCGGTGTACTGTAATCTCACAGAGAACCTTGAGAAAACCATTTGAACTCAAAGAGGTGCAAAATGAATAATATAAATTCCTCTATAATCTCAACAGACCCGATAGCACAAACGCCGGAACCAATGGAGCAAAAAAAAAGAGTTCCCAATTATCTCTATTTCCCGTTGGGCATTGCTGCCATCTTTCTCTGGTGGCTGATTTACGGAGAGCTTTCATCAGCAGCAGCATGGGTTACCTACAATGTGTTCAAAATAGAACAGGGGAGCCATCTTGGCGATTCAGTGCAGTTTTTTCTCTACGATACTCCCAAGGTGATGATGCTTCTCTTTATAGTTGTATTTGGAGTTGGAATAATCAGAAGTTTTTTCACCCCTGAAAAGACCCGTGCTTTTCTTTCCGGCAAGAGTGAATTTGCAGGCAATGTAATGGCTGCCATGCTTGGTATTGTCACCCCATTCTGTTCATGCTCGGCAGTACCGCTTTTTATAGGCTTTGTCACTACCGGAGTACCGCTTGGTGTCACCTTCTCATTTCTCATTTCAGCCCCTATGGTAAACGAGATTGCACTTGGATTGCTTTACGGACTGCTTGGGTGGAAAGTGGCTGCTATTTACCTGGGAACCGGTCTGACAATTGCCATTGTCGCAGGATGGGTGATTGGAAGACTGCATCTTGAAAATCACATTGAAGAGTGGGTAACAGAGATAAAAGCATCTGACAGTAATATCCCTGAAGAGAGACTTTCATGGCATGACCGCATTATTTACGGATGGGAGGCAGTCAAGGAGATAATAGGCAAGGTCTGGATTTATGTGATCATCGGTATTGGTGTGGGTGCAGGAATTCATGGATTTGTTCCTCAGGAGTTCATGGCATCTATCATGGGCAAGGGGGCATGGTGGTCAGTTCCTTTAGCCGTGGTTATAGGCATTCCCATGTATTCCAATGCTGCTGGTATAATCCCGGTTGTGGAGGCTTTGCTTGGCAAGGGGGCAGCGCTTGGGACTGTGCTTGCATTCATGATGGCTGTCATTGCACTATCTCTTCCTGAAATGGTCATTCTGCGTAAAGTGCTCAAGCCAAGGCTCATTGCTGTGTTTATAGGGGTGGTTGGGACAGGTATTCTTTTTGTGGGTTATCTTTTCAATATTATTATCTAATTATCAAAAATTGGGGTCAGAATATATAATCAAGTGTTATTTAAAATTATCAGGAGAAACAATAATGTCCGAAAGTTGCTGTAGTTCAAACAATCAGATAATGATTCTTGCCTGTTCAGGTGGGTCAAATGTTGGGCAGTTAAGCAATCAGGCAGCAGTTGAGTTAACTAAAGAGGGATTTTGTAAAATGTTCTGCCTTGCTGGAGTTGGGGCGCATTTGGGCGGATTTGTCCAGTCAGCAAAAGATGTTTCAACCTTGATTGCCATTGATGGCTGTTCAGTAGGTTGTACTAAGGCTATACTTGAACATGCCCAGGTTCCTCTGAAAAATTATGTTGTTATTACAGACCTTGGGATAGAGAAAAACAAGGATTTCAACCTCAAGGAGTCAGAGATCAACGAGGTGAAAAAGGCGGTAAAGCAGGTTTACGCAAAAGATGTTGCTTCAAAGATGCCTCCTCCTAATATGGGGACAGGGTGCTGTTGCAGTGGTAAATGTTAATTTTTCAGCAGATTTTGCCATTTCTGTGGTGGTGATTCTTGCTGTGGTCGTTTAGTAGAGACAATGCATGCCTTGTCTCTACTAAAACACAATATGCTGTGCTTGGATAACCAACAAAACACTGAAAAAATAAGCGAATGGAAGACAATAGTAATATTATTAAAAAAAGGAGCGGTTATGCTGCTTGAGAGTTATCAGCTTGAGATCTTTAATTCAAAATGTATGCCAGGGTCAATGGGTGTTCACTGTTTTGCCCATCTGGAGCAGGATGTCTCAGAGGCTATACCTTATCTTAATGCCGTGCTTGGTGGGTTCACCTTCATAAAAGAGCCTATTTCCGTGACATTCAAAGCTCAGGGAAAGTTGATTACAGTTCATCCGCAGAAGATCGCCATCAACGCTCTTAAAGATGAGGCAGAGGCCCGCAAAATAGTTGAATGGCTCAGGCGTGAAATAAATGATGCATGGGAGAAGAGAGATACCATTGCTCCGAGTTATGAGTCCATGCCTCAGCCAAAAATGATGGAGATATTGAAACTTCTGCCAAAGACCAACTGCAAAGAGTGTGGAGAGCCAACCTGTATGGTATTTGCCACTCGTGTTATTGAAGGCGCAAAAGGTTATGAAGAGTGTCCGCAACTTGCCTCAGATAAGAGAGAGCTGATGAAAGACTATCTTGGTGGATTCAATCTGGATTTTTGATGACCTGAAATATTGGAACATTTTTCAAGGTCAGGTCGGATTTTTTTCAAAAAATATTTTCCCCATAAATTTTAACAAGTTATAGTGTGGTGTGGAAAACATGAGAAATATAATAACAATCTTGATCTATCTTCATTTTATTACATCGTTTCAACTATCCGTTGCCAATGCAGCACAGCCTCAGGCAAAGAGTGATGTTGTTGTAGTATATTATTTCCACAGAGAGTTCAGATGCCCTTCATGCACCACTTTAGAGAGAGTTACCCGTGAATCTGTTGAATCTGCATTTGAGACGGAACTTAAAAGCGGCAGGGTCAAGTTGGCATCAGTTAATATTGATGAGAAAGGGAACGAACATTTTCTTACGGATTATAACCTTGAGTTTCAATCTGTTGTCATATCTGATATTAAAAGCGGAAAAGAGAGACGGTGGAAAAATTTGGATCAGGTATGGAAGCTGTTACGCGAAGAGTGGGATCTTCGTGAGTATATTCAGAAAGAGATACGTGCATATATGTAAGATGTGTCAATATATTGTAACTTACAATACTATAGTAGAGGCGTTCTATCATGGGGAAAAATAAGAGATCAACAGTGGATCATCTACCTATGGCTGCTCATCATCATAATAAAATAGAAAAACAGTCTGTTGTGGCAAGAATGATAAATTTTTCCAAGTGGTGGCTTGCATTTACAGGTCTTGTTGCCACTACATCTGTCTGTCCATTCTGTGGACAGCCTGGATGTCCTGTTGGAGTGGGTGCTGCCACCACAATCGGTGCTTTTTTTGCCCTTTTCATGCAGAACTGGAAAGAGCCTTTCAAACGCCTCTGTTCCTGCTTAAACAAAAAAGGAGGTGTAATGTTTTGGTAGCTTCCGCAAACCCATTGAAACAGAGCCTCTGGCAGATTCCATCAATTATAGCTCTATCATGTCTGATTGCTCTTGGAGTCAACTACTTTCGTTCTGACAGTATCCCTCTTATAGGAGCCTGGTCAGTTGATGCCCGTTTTTCCGACTCTGCCGGAGATAGTATGGTCATTTCACTGGAACAGGCAAGAAAACTGTTTGAACAGAAGTTTGTCCTCTTTTTGGATGCTCGCCCCAAAGAGCAGTATGATGAAGGGCATATTGAGGGGGCATTGAGTCTTCCCCAGCAGGAAGCAGAAAACTATTTCGTGCAACTTGCCAGTGAGCTTGATAATACCGTTGATAAAACTATTATTACTTACTGTGATGGTGAAACATGCGAATTAAGCCATGAACTTGCCCTTTTTCTTAAGGAGATGGGGTTTGATAATGTAAGAATTCTTGTCAATGGCTGGAGTGTGTGGAATGAAGCTGGTCTGCCAAAGGAGATTAGTGAATAACTATGACAATCAGTGAACAGAATACCCGGCATAGCCATGCAGAAGAAGAGTCTCATAGCCTTTCAGGAGAAGAGAGGCATAACCATTCTGAAGATTTTCACCACCACCATCATAGTCACAGCTATGATCCAGAAGAGAGTACTGGCTCAAGGCTTCTTATAACCTTAGTGCTCAACTTTATAATTCCAGTATCACAGATAATCGGGGGATTACTTGCAAACTCAGTAGCCCTTATTTCAGATGCTGTTCATAATTTCAGCGACTTTACAGCAATACTTATCTCATACATTGCATTTCGTATTGGTCAACGAGGGGCTACTGTTTTCAACACTTTTGGATACAGACGAGCAGAGATCATGGCTGCAATGATAAATGTTCTTCTTTTAGCTGGTGCTTCAGGTGTTATCCTCTACCATGCGATTCACAGATTTGCAAACCCTGAGATCGTAAACGGAATCCCTGTGATGATTCTTGCCGGAATCGGGATTGCTGGTAACGGCTTTTCTGCCCTGCTGCTGCATCGTGATTCTGCCCATAACCTGAACATGCGGGGTGCGTTTCTTCACATGCTCGGAGATTTGCTTACATCTGTCGTTGTTCTGATAAACGGTATTCTGCTCATGTTTTATGAGTGGTACTGGCTTGACCCTCTCCTTTCTGTGCTGATTGTGATTTTTATTTTAAAGAACTGCTGGTCATTGCTTAAAGACTCTGTAGCGGTTCTTATGAATGCAACTCCCTCTCATGTGCCTCTTGAACTTGTTCAGAAGTTTCTTGAATCTGTCCCTGGAATCACTGGCGTTCACTATCTGCATGCGTGGCAGATATCATCCTCTGACACGGCCTTTTCCTGTCATGTTGTTGTTCCTGACCAGTTGATAAGCAACTCTTCCCAATTAAGAGGAGAGATCAGACATGAGCTGCTGCATAGATTTAACATCAACCACCCTGTGCTTCAATTTGAAACAGAGGAGTGTGGAAACGGGACACTGTTATGTGAGATGTCCTGTAACGGCAAAACAGCTACAGATACCTGCACATGTAGTGATTCGAGAGCCATAAACTCCCAATCTTCTTTCAACCCCAGAGCCCATACCAATAAGTGAATCTGTTATGAAATCAAAATTGTACTCCATATTACTCCATTCAGCTTTATTCCATTCAGTGCGTATCCTGATGGGAGTAGTCTTTCTGTATGCAAGCTACGACAAGATTTTGCACCCCGCAGCATTTGCAAAAGCAGTTTTCAATTACCAGATTCTACCTGATACAGCAGTAAATATTATGGCTTTGGTACTGCCCTGGCTCGAACTGTTGCTTGGTCTATCTCTTGTTGCCGGAGTCTGGTTACCGGGTGCGACTGTAGTAATAACATCTCTTATGGCAATATTTATAGGAGCATTGATATTCAACCAGATTAGGGGTCTTGATATTCATTGCGGCTGCTTTTCAACAGAAAGCACACAGGGACCGGCGGACATATGGACAATAATGAGAGATTGCTCTTTTCTCGCAGCTTCGGCATATCTGACCTTACGGATATTTCTCTTCCCCAGATCTTCAAATATTTAAACCTGGATACTCTATACCAAACAAACCTTCTTTTATCTGATATTATATAGTCGTCATCTGGATATTTTATATACAAGTGGGTATGCAGATGTGGGGATAAAGTATCCAGTTGCCAAAGATGTACAGGTTCTACAAATTAAAGCTGATGTTCTTTAATATGTTGTAAATTTAGATTGTTATAATTATATAATATATATGGCATTATTTTTGCTTTTTATTCCTTAAGTATAAATTAGAGGTATGATATGTATTAACTCATTTGCCTTCCAACTATTATGCCCAAAATCATTAATCTCTTTTAATTTAAAAGGAATAATTGAACAAATGAAGTCTGAATTCAAACGCTCGTTGATACTGATTGTATCGGTAAAGAGGTTGCCCGCCATACAGGATTTCTTGCTGAAGAAGCAATCACCGTACAACCTTTCAAAATGGGCGTGAGAATATAAAAAGGAGATATTCATGTCCCGTAAACCAGATACTGCCAATGCATTTATAACACGCGAAACTGCCATTATGCTCTCAATTGCCATGCTTGTTATCGGTTTTATTGGTGGGGTCGCGTTCGGAGTGATAAAAAGCCATAAAATGGCTGAGGCTAAATCTCAGATTTCAACCGAACCTCTACCTGATATGGTCCATAAACTGGAAGAGGAGAGAGTCAGAAATCCGGAAAGTGCAGAGGCATGGATAAAACTTGGCAACGCTTTTTTTGACAGCGATAAGTATGAAAAGGCAATCCGTGCATATGAGCAGTCGCTGGCAATTGAACCTGACAACCCAAATGTGTTAACAGACCTTGGGATCATGTACCGCCTGAGCAAGCAGCCAGAAAAAGCTGTGGAATCATTCAGTAGGGCTATGGCCATTGATCCTGCTCATCAGTTTTCCAGAATGAACAAGGGGATTGTACTTATGTACGACTTAAAGGATGAAAAGGGCGCTATTCAGGCATGGGAGGAGCTTATGGCGATAAATCCGCTCTTCACTTTTCAGGATGGTCAATCGTTGGATGAAGTGCTCAAGCACTACAAAGATGGTAATCAGAAAAAATAAGGTGATTTGCATGAATCAATCTACCGCAAAGATAAGTAAAATCTCCATGCAGGACTCAACAGAGCGGATGAAAACTCTCCTGACCAACAGGGAGTTCTGTTCTGTTCCCAGAGGAGAGGTTTGGATAGGGAGAGCTTTCCTCGAACGTGCTGGTCTGGATGACACCCTTGACAACCATTTTGTGGTTGCCGGACAACTGGGTCAGGAGATGGTTGCTCTGCCTGTATCGGAAAAGCCA
>Ga0209800_10000924_pt1 | contig 36786 bp, 38 predicted proteins | sample Higcelweek8metaG_FD_187174 | JGI IMG/M metagenome (GOLD analysis project Ga0209800, IMG submission 187174) | Freshwater pond sediment microbial communities from the University of Edinburgh, under environmental carbon perturbations - High... | ecosystem: Environmental > Aquatic > Freshwater >...
TAGGTCAATAGGACTGGTAATATTGTGACAGATTTTTATACAATTTATTTTCGGGTTTTGTAAGTGAAGAGAATTTTATTTTGACGTTATATTAGATTTTTAGGTAAAAATAAATTGGTGTACTACACGCACATCAGATCATATAACAGTTAAATATAAAGTTGGGGACATTTTCAGATTTGAGATTGATAGAGAACATTATGGATTTGGTTTAATAATTGCAAAATATAGTGATATTAGAAAGTACAGCCTATTCGCTGAAAACCATCCAATGTTAAATGCTATGACAGTTCCAATTTTGATACGTCTGTACAAGATAAAGACGCGAAACAAAGAGCTATCTCAGCAAGAGATTAGTAGCTGTGATTTATTACCTCCAACGTTAATGTCAGATAATGAGATTTTATGGGGAACTCATGAGATAGTTGCTCGAAAGGAATTAATGGAAGACGACATCGATTTTCCTATGCTAGTTGAATATAGAGTTACAAGAAACGATAGTACATATATGTGTTTTGCTTGGGGAACAGGTATGAAGGTTTTAAGTAGCATTTCAAATGTGCCTGATGAAATTATAAATAATAATAACTGCATAGGGGTATATGGGGGATTGCCTTTACATAAACTAAATGTTGCTCTTAAAGATGGCGATGGATTCAGCATTGACGATTTAAGAAATAAAAGAAATGAGAAGAAGAGAATTACCGTATTTAAACTTTTTGAATTATCAGAAAATATGGATATTGATATGTTTAACAAAGAGACAGGCGGTTTGACTCGGAAAGAATACATTGAATGGACAAGACTGAGAAAATGAGAGTCGTCGCATGTTTAAAACGTTCTGTGAAATTTGGGTGCATAGCCGCACGTCCTGCGCGGATTTATTGTGGATCAACCTGACTATTGGAATGGAGGAATAGAATGTTAGAGATTAACGTGGGTCAATTGTGGAGTTTTCAAGGAAGAGATGTAGATCCAGACCCTAAATTAATAATTGTAGAAAAGGTAATAATATATTGGTTGTGACACATGCAGTTGTATTGAAGACATTATACATGATAATAAAAAACCTTGATCTTAAGGGTTTATGGAATCCTCCATTCATGAAACATACTAGCTTAACTATAGTTGAAGTAATAGAAAATAGGGTTGAGATTGTTTTGGAAGCTGATACTTCATTTGAAATAAATGATACGTTAGCTTAGCTATGATAGAAGGTGAAATTTAAAATAGAATGGAGAAAAAAAGTAATATGTCATGGATAAACAATTTTGATTTTGATCAGATAAACGATAATATTTGAGACCTGATTTTAAAAGAATTTTGGTCTGTATCAGATTTAGTTGAATTCGAAAGGAAAATAAAGATGGGATTTTTGGATAAATTCAAGAAAAAAGCTAAGGACGATGAAGTAGTAATGGATGGTTGGAAGGCTATTGAAGATGCATGCTTAAAGATGTATCCAGGACAGGTTAATCCTAAACATTATGGAACAATGATTTCATGGAGGCTTGGAGGCAATGATCCTTTGGATGGCATAAGTATTTATGATGGTGAAGAATACTATCACTTTGTTACATTTGGTTTATCAGAACTTTTTGAGAAAGAAAATGAAAATAAAGAATATAGTGGATATGGATTTGAATTGACTGTAAAACTGAAAAAGGATGGATTGGAAGATGAAGAAACCTCAATTGGAGGAATGTGTGGAATTTTACAATCATTAGCCAGATTAACTTATAATGAGGGTGAGATTTTTCAACCAGATGAATACATATATACAGGCCAGACTACTGGTATGGATCCAACTGGAGAGTCATTAATTACAGGATTTATTACACAGTTAGATAAGCTTGGAGAAATTGAGACTCCAAATGGAAAGGTGCAGTTTGTAGAACTTATTGGTGTAACAGATGCAGAATTAAAAGCAGTTATTGATAAAAAATTAAGAGTAAAGGAATTATTCGAAAGACTGGGTTCAGAATATACAGACTATAAGCGAGAAAACTTATTTTAATCGCTGATTAGGGATTACTAATGAGAGTTGATTTTCTTAGAGGAGGGGTAAAATGGCTTCATCACAGCCAATAGTTAGACAAGTAAACTGGTTTTCAATAGTGCCACAAAGTTTGGTGTTTGTAATAATATCTGGCATATATTATTTTTTCAGTATAGATGATTTTGTTTTATATGGGGCAGTGACATATTTACTATTATCGATTACTTTGCGGAAACTTATACCAAGATGGCACAGAAAAGGTATAGTCTTATTTAAGAAAAGAGAATATGAGAAAGCGATCTATGAGTTTGAGAAAAGTTATGAATTCTTTAAAAGGAATGAATGGATAGATAAATACAGGTTTTTAGTATTGTTATCATCTAGTCGAAACTCATATATTGAGATGGCACTTCTTAATATAGCCTTTTGTTATGGACAAATTGGGGAAGGTGTTAAATCAAGAGAGTACTATGAAAGAACTCTTAGGGAGTTTCCAGGGAGTCAGATGGCTATTGTCTCGTTAAGGATGTTTGATTCTATTAGTCATATTAAAAATGATAATGGTAATTTAAATTAGTTTTTATAAGATAGGTGTAGATTAGATAAAGCAAAGCATGCAAGCATATTACAAAACAAAGATTGGCTAATATCGTAGCCAATCTTTGTTTTGTATATATTATTTAATTTTTAGTTAGCTGGTACTGTAGGTGTAGATGTAGGTGTTGGTGGTGTTGGTGGTGTTGGTGGTGTTGGTCTTAAGCTCTTCATTAAGTCTTTAAGAGCATCTTCTTTAGCTTTTAAATCAGCTTTTATAGCTGTTTCCTTCTCAAGAAGTGCAGCTAAAGCAGCTTCATCAACAACTTCTGCTTCTTTTGCAGCTTTAATATCTTTTCTAAGAGAATCCATGCTAGCACGAACAACAGCTATCTCATCTTTAGATGCGATGATTTTAGCAGCTGCTTCAGCACCAAACTCTTTAGTTAACTTAAGAGTGTCCATAAATTTTCTTAAAGTATCTTCTTTAGCTTTTAAATCAGCTTTTGCAACTGTTTCCTTTTCGATAAGTGCAGCTAAAGCAGCTTCGTCAACAACTTCTGCTCCTTTTGCAGCTTTAATATCTTTTCTAATGGAATCCAAGCTAGTACGAACAACAGCTATTTCATCTTTAGATGCGATGATTTTAGCAGCTGCTTCAGCACCAAACTCTTTAGTTAAATTAAGAGTGTCCATAAATTTTCTTAAAGCATCTTCTTTAGCCTTTAAATCAGCTTTTATAGCTTTTTCCTTTTCAAGAAGAGCAGCTAGAGCAGTTTCGTCAACAACTTCTGCTTTTTTAGCAGCCATAATTTCTTTTTTAAGGGAATCCATACTAGCACGAACAACAGCTATTTCATCTCTTGATGACATGATTTTAGCAGCTGCTTCAGCACCAAATTCATTAGTTAACTTAACGAGATCCATATATTTCCTTAAAGCATCTTCTTTAGCTTTTAAATCAGCTTTTATAGCTTTTTCCTTTTCAAGAAGAGCAGTTAGAGCAGCTTCGTCAACAACTTCTGCTTTTTTAGCAGCTCTAATATCTTTTTTTATGGAATCCAAGCTAGCACGAACAACAGCTATCTCATCTCTTGATGACATGATTTTAGCAGCTGCTTCAGCACCAAACTCTTTAGTTAACTTAAGTTTTTCTTTAAGAATTCTTAAAGCATCTTCTTTAACTTTTAAATCAGCTTTTATAGCTTTTTCTTTTTCGAGAAGTGCAGTTAAAGCTGTTTCATCAACAACTTCTGCTTTTTTAGCAGCCTTAATTTCATTTTTAAGAGAATCTAGGCTTGTATGTATAGTTTTAATCTCATTTTGTGAAGCAATTATTATCAATGCTGCTTCGGCACCAAACTCCTTAGTCAGCCTGTCAATTTCTGATTCACCTTTAATTACTGGAGCTGGAACTATAACTGGTTTTACTTCTGGAGCTACTGGAGTTGTTGAAACAGCATCTACAGCAAATGAGGACATTGCAACTGTTACAACTATTGAAGTTGCTAATAAAGTACTAACGTATCTTTTAATTGACATTGATATCTACTCCTTTAAAAGAATTATTTTTTTGATGGTTAACCGTCTGAATAAGGTATTCGAATTTTGTATTATTTTTTGTGCGGATTTTTTAAAAAAAATATATTTTTTTCTACCGTACAAAAATAAGCAATTATTTCGAATTATCTATATGAAAGAAGGTGTAATAGTGTGTCAGATATTATGTTTTTGAGTAAATTTAGAAAAGAAACTGATTCTTTTATTGATATAGTTAGAAAAGTAAAAAAAGGTGATGATTTACTAAGAAACGAGTTTATAAAAAACTATAAACCTTTTATTATAAAGTCTGTATCTCAAGTTATAAATAAAAATATAGATATTGAATCAAGTGAAGAATTTAGCATTGGTCTTATGGCGTTTAACGAATCTATTGAATGTTATGATGAAGAAAAAAAATATTCATTTATTAGTTTTTCTAAACAAGTTATAAAAAGACGAGTGATTGATTATATACGTATTTCACAAAAGAATGCAAATGTCTATCCGTTTTCTTCTTTTGATGAAAATACAAACTTTGAAGAAAGATTCATGTTAGATACCCATAACAATCATGTGTATGAATTTGAATTAAAGGAAGAATTTGTTTTTTTGGAAAAATCTATTAATAACTTCGGAATTACAATCGACCAATTAATTAATTCTTCTCCAAAACACAAGGATACGCGAGCTAATTGCGTTAAAATTGCAAAACTGATTGCTGATAATGAAAATCTATATCATAAATTTTGTTTAAAAAAAACTCTGCCATTTGCTGAATTAAAAACAAAAGTAAATCTATCACAAAGGGCGTTGGAAAAAAACAGAAAATTTATTGTATCAATGGTTTTAATTTTAAAAAGCAACCTTGATATTCTTAAAAAATATATTGAAGATTTACTTTAGATAATAGGGGGTAATTAAAATGAAAAAAATAACTGGAACTATCATTAAGATTATTGATAATAAAGCATCCATAATGACGAAAGACTGTGAAATGGTATATATAAAAAAGCAGCCTGGAATGTATTTAGGGTTTGAGATACAATTTGGATCTAATGAAATAATCTCTAATAAAAATAAGGTAAATATGGCTATAAAAATTGCTTCACCTATAGCAGCAATTTTTATACTAATTTTTTTGAACATGCATTTTTTACATAAAAGCGATAATTATACTTATGTTTGTATTGATGGTGAATTTAGTGTTGAGTATACTGTTGATAAAGATATGAATGTAGTAAAAGCAAATAGTACTGATAAAAATGCTCAAGAAGATCTAATGAAAATAGACTTTAAATCAAAACCACTTCAAGATGCTTTATCTGCTATGTTAAAGGATGATAAGAATTTTGCACAAAAGAGTATAGCAGGTAGTGATTGCATTATTATTTCAGCATATACAAAAAACAAGAATGATGATCAAAATTATGCAATCAAAAACACAGAAAAAGTTTTACTAGCATGCAAAAATTCAGTTGATGAGCTCGATAGTAAAGTTGATTATAGGTTTGTTGGAATAAACGATAATGATAGAAAATTAGCAAAAGAAAATAATATTTCAATGGGAAGGTATTATATTTTTGAAAAGGCACAAGAACAAGGGAAAAGTATAAGTCTTGAACAAGCAAAAGATATGCAAGTTGTTGAACTTATTGATAAAGTAAACATACCATATTTATCAATTTCAGATAAAACTACAACTTGTGATGAGAAAAAGAAAGTCACACCTGATAGTACTATAAATAAGAAATTTCCAACTGCGGAACCTAAAAAACAGATAAAACACGATAAAAAAGACCCGATTGGTAAGTTAGAAATTGAAGAAATAAATACTATTGATAAAGATAGAAATTCTGGTGAAGATGAAAAATATATTCCTACAACTATTGTGTCAGAAAATAATGGAAAAACAAAAACTCCTGCTCCAATTTTAGAAACTAATGATAAAAAAGAATTATTTAATGGTGTTGCGCCAAAAACTAATGACAAAAAAGAGTATCCTACACCTGTTGCGCCAAATGTTAATGACAAGAAAGAGCATCCAACACCTATTGAACCAAAAAATAATGATAAAAAAGAACTAAATACACCTGTAGCAACAAATTCCAAGGATAAAAAAGATCTTCCTACACCTATTGAACAAAATGTTAATGACAAAAAAGAGCATCCAACACCTATTGCACCAAAAAATAACGATAAAAAAGAACTAGATACACCTGTTGTACCAAATTCTAAGGACAAAAAAGAACATACGAAACCAGTTGTGCCAAAAGCTAACGATAAAAAAGAACTTCCTACACCAGTTCCACCAAAACTTAATGAAGAAAAAGAACTTCCTACACCAGTTGCACCAAAACCTAATGAAGAAAAAGAACTTACTACACCTATTGAGCCTAAAGCTGATGATATAAAAGAGCCACTATCAAGAACTAGTGATTGACCGAAAGTTTGATTGGAAAATTCACTTAAAATTAAAGATTTGCATTATTCTATTTATGATTCTTGCCGATAAATTATTAGCAGGAATTATATTTTTTATGCATTTGATTTCTTAATAAAACAAAGAAAGGATAATCTTAAATGCATGATTCTATTGATATTAAGAATTCTATATCAGATGATGATTTAATCTTTATAGATGAAGATGATGTAAGTCTTGAAGACGATCCACTTCACATTAAAGATGATGCAGAAAACGTATGGAAGGTTTTAGTGGTTGATGATGATAAATCGGTTCATGATATTACGAGAAGAGTACTCGATGGTTTTGTCTTAGATGGAACTGGATTGAAAATTTATGATGCATACAATTCCGACGAAACTAAAAAGATTTTAGAAGAAAACCCAGATATAGCATTGATTTTATTAGATGTTGTTATGGAGGAATATGACACTGGTCTTAAGTTGGTTAAGTATGTAAGGGATGAACTAAAAAACAAAATGGTCAGGATAATATTGAGGACAGGACAACCTGGCTATTCGCCTGAAAAAGAAGTTGTAATTAATTATCATATCAATGATTATAAATTAAAAACTGATTTAACTAGTGAAAAAATGATTGTTTCTGTTGTAACAGCATTGAGGTCATATAAAGATTTGGTATCACTTGATTTAGATAGAACAGGCCTTAGAAAGATTATCCAGTCCACACCTGACTTATATAAAAACAAATCTTTTAGGTATTTTATAAATGGGATTTTAGAACAATTAACATCAATACTTCATCTTGATATGGGTGATATGTATAGTAGAAACTCAGGAATAGCTTTATCTGTAACTCAAAAAGGATTTATAGTTGAAGCTGCTACTGGCGATTTTAAGGAGTATATAAATAAAGATATACATGAAGTTTTAGCGGATAATATTTTAAAATTATGCAAAGATGCGCTGACATTAAAGAAAACTATATTTACAGAGGATGGTTTTGTATCATATTTTAGTAGTTCATGGGGAGCAGAAAATGTAATTTATATGAAATCCAACACAATATTAAAAGAATGGGATATTGATCTTGTTAATATTGCATGTTCGAATATCTCAATAGCGTTTGATAATATGTACCTAAGTATGGAGATGGATGTATCACATAAAGAGATTATTTATACTATTGGAGAAATTGCTGAATTTAGGTCTAATGAGACAGGATTTCATATTAAGAGAGTTGCTGAATATGCATATTTATTGGGGTTGGAAATAGGCTTATCTGAAACAGAAGCTGATTGTTTAAAAATTTCTTCAACTATGCATGATGTAGGAAAGTTAGGTATACCAGATGCTATATTAAATAAGCCTGCAAAGCTTTCACCAGAGGAATTTGAAATAATAAAGTGTCATTCCAGTATTGGATATGAAATGCTTAAGAAGTCGAATGTCAAGCTTATGAAGGATGCTGCAATTATTGCATATCAACATCATGAGAAATACAACGGAAAAGGATACCCTCAAGGGTTAAAAGGCGAAGAGATTGATTTAAATGCAAGGATTGTATGTATAGTTGATGTAATAGATGCATTGTTAAGTAAAAGGGTGTATAAAAATTCATGGAGCGTAGAAGAAGTTATTAAATACCTAGAGGATGAAAAAGGTGAACATTTTGATCCTGTATTGGTGGATATTGCATTAAAGAACTTCGATAAGATGTTGAAAATTCAATTTGAATTTAAAGATTAAAAGGAAGTGGGTTATATGATGAGATTAAATATTGTTCTTATCTTGATGCTGTGTTTGCTTTTAGTTTCATGCGGTGGTCCAAAAGCTATTGAATCAAAGGAAGTTTCCAATACTCCTGAAACTTCAAATAAGTTAGTTGTAGGTTTCGCTCAAATAGGTGCAGAATCTGAGTGGAGACTAGCAAATACTCGTTCTATTCAAGAAGCTGCAAAAGCAGAAAACATCGAACTTCTATTTACAGATTGCTTACAAAAAGAGGAAAACCAGATGAGGGCAATTAAATCTTTTATTGCTCAAAAAGTTGATTATATTGCCTTTTCGCCCATTATAGATTCAGGTTGGAACGAGGTATTAACCGAGGCAAAAAAAGCAAATATTCCAGTAATAATTGTTGACAGGAAAGCAAATGTTGATGAAAATCTTTATGTAGCCTTTATAGGCTCGGATTTTTATGAAGAAGGAAGAAAATCAGCAATTAAAATGGCTGAGTTGTTAAATAATAAAGGTAATATATATGAAATACAGGGTACACTTGGTTCGGATGCAGCTACAAAAAGAAAAATGGGGTTTGAAGATGAACTTAAAAAGAATTATCCAGATATGAAAATAGTTCGCTCGGAAGTAGGAGATTTTTACCGTGAAAAAGGTAATGAAATTATGAAATCTTTTTTAAAAGAAGAGGCTGAAAATATAGACGGTGTATTTGCTCATAATGATGAAATGGCGCTTGGGGCAATTGAAGAAATTGAGGCATTCGGAATTAAACCAGGAGTAGATATAAAAGTTGTATCTGTGGATGCCGTATCAAAGGAGATTCTTGATACAATTAAAACTGGTAAAATCAATGCAAGCGCTCAGTGCAATCCATATCTAGGGCCATTATTATTTGAAACAATAAAAAAGATTGAAAGTGGAAAAAAGGTTGAAAAATTTATCTATTCAAAAGAAGATATTGTTACACCACAAAATGTTGATGAACATCTTAGAAAAATTGGCTATTGATAACATTTTTGAGATTGCCATTTGACTATTTTTTTGAATTATCTCATCAGGGAGGAGAAATGCTTGATAAAGAATATACTAGCCCGGTTAAAAAATAGATGGAAAAATATAGGGATTTCGATAAAAACTAAAATTATAGTAACATTCATGATTTCAATTCTTTTATTTGGAACCTTTAATATATGGGTTATATTAGCAACCTCAAACACTGTGGATAAACAAAATCAAATATTATATAATTTGACAACTGCAAATAATGTTGTTGTACTAACAACAAATGAACTTGATCAGGAAATCAGAGAAATATGTTTTGGAAGAAAAACATTTAATCAGGTAAAACCTTATGACATAATGGGAAAACTTGATAACTACCTGGTAGAGGTATCAAATCGCGTGCAATCTAAAGACGGCATTGTGAAAGTTGAAATCGCAAAGAACCTTAGCGTTTCAATTGGAGATATTATTAAAAAGCTGGAAAAACAAATTGTTTCTCAAGAATCATTTTCGAATAAGATAGAAAATTTAAATGACTTTACAATAGCAACATCAGCTCTTTGTGATAATATGCAGAAAATAATTTTTTTTGAACTTCAAAACAGTGAAAAAATATCAGATAAGATTCAGGAAGATTTTAAAAATTTAATGATTATTGATTTTGTACTGATTTTTTGTGTGCTTATCTTATTGATATTTATTGGGGTAGTCCTATCAAACAATATATCTAGACCAATTAGGAAATTATGTAATGTTACATCAAGTGTTGCCGAAGGTAATTTTGATGTAGATAAAATACGTATTTCCTCTCGTGATGAAGTTAAAGAGTTGGCAAATTCATTTAATATTATGATAGATAATTTAAAAGATAGAACTACAAAATTAGTCGATGCTAATGAAAAATTAATAGAAACACAAGCACAACTTATTGAATCTGAAAAAATGGTGCTTTTAGGAAAGTTAGTAGCAGGGATAGCGCATGAAATTAATACACCTATTGGTGTAAGTATAACGTCTGCTTCTTTTATTGGTGATAAGTCAAAGGAATTGTATTCAAAATGTACATCGAATCAAATAAAACGTTCAGAATTAACAAGTATTTTAGAAAATATTAATGAAACAAATAATATTTTGAATTTGAATTTACAAAGAGCGTCTGATCTTATAAAAAGCTTCAAACAAGTTGCTGTTGATCAAAGCAATGAATTTAAAAGAAATTTTAATGTCTTTGAATATATTAATCAAAATATATTGAGTCTGACTCCAGAGTTAAAGAAGCGAAAAATAAAAATAGAGGTTGAAGGAGATGAAAGGCTAGAGATTGGCGGTTATCCAGGTGAATTCTCACAAGTTCTAACAAACCTTATTATGAATTCTCTTATTCATGGATATGATTTAGATGATGAAGGTCTAATCTCTATAAAATTTTTTATTGAGAACAAAATGGTCAATTTTATATACAAAGATGATGGAAAAGGCATAGAACCTGATGTATTGAAAAATATTTTTGAACCTTTTTTTACAACAAAAAGAAATTCTGGAGGAACAGGTTTAGGTCTTAATGTAGTAAGAAATATTGTTAATATTAAATTTAAAGGCAAGATTACTTGTGAAAGCGAAGTTGGTAAATATACAATTTTTAAGATTACAATTCCATTGTAGTGTAAGAACAAAAACGCGTAAGCGCTTTTTGTATCCTCTGTAACTCGTCGTTAGAAATTATGGTCACCATAATTTCATAGACATTCAAAAAGGACATATTGAAAAATTCAATGTGTCCTTTTAATATTTAAGTACTCTCAAAATTAATGTTTCTATTCATAAATTAAGATTCTATCAGGCTATTTGAGCTTGATTGAACATCTTTCGCAAAGTCAGCAATTGTTTTAAAGGATTTATTAAGCTCATCTAAAACACTCGAAATACCTGATATATCTGATGATGTTGTCTTGAATTCAGAAAGGGTCTCTCCTAAGACCGAATTTACATTCTGGATATAGTCTTCCAGCTGTTTTATAAGGTTTTCAGAGTTCATTATTTCATCTATAACGGATTGCTGACAGCTAAACATTTTTGAAAAATCCCCTTTGGTATTTTCCAAAAGTTCAATGGTAGTATGAATATTTGCTTCTGTAAAATTAACGGCTTCTATGGATTGATTTGTTCCAGCACTCATATTACTTAAAATATCTGTAATGTTTTTTGCAGAAGAATTAGACTGATCTGCTAGCTTGCGGATTTCTGTTGCTACAACTGCAAATCCTTTTCCTGCTTCTCCAGCCCTTGCCGCTTCAATTGAAGCATTTAATGCCAAGAGATTAGTTTGTTCCGACACAGCGTTTATAATCTTTAGTGCTTCATGTATTTTTAAATTGTTTTGCCTTATAAATTCAAACTGTGTGACTGTCTGTTGATTGGATGTTTTGATATTGTTAACTTTATTTACTATATCATCTATATTGTTCTGATTCTTTTCGGTAATGGAACTCATAGATTCTGTTAGTTTTATAATAGAAGTAGAATTTTCCATGGTTTTATCAATATGTGACTTAATCTGATTTATATAATCTTGACTTTCTTCAGCTTTTACTGCCATTTTTTCGGACTTAGCAGAAATAGAAAATGCTGTGCTGGAGATATCTGTTACCGAATCGCGGCTGTTAAATATATATTTGTATAATTCATTAATGCTTTTATTTATACTTTCAGAGTTGTCCATAACCTTTTTCAATAAGGCTTCACTGTTTTCACTTTGCTCTAATGCACTGTTTAACACACTGCTGGTTTTTTTCGACAGAAACATGAACATATAACCAAACCCTATTAGCTGTATTAAATAATATTCAGTCGACCCCATAGCCAATTCTTTTGTGAATATGACCCCATCTAGAATAACAATACCTTTATATAGCAAATATAAGAAGAATGACATAGCTATTAGTGTTGGAATCTTTAAAAACAGCAATTTTTTAAGAAGCTTGGAATCATAATACATTGTTCCGATAATAAATGGAAGTATAAGCGCTGGTGTAGCATAAATCCAAGAGCTCATGTATAATCCTATCGAAATAAGTTCCGTAGCTATCAGAAGAATATAAACAAAATTTTGCTTACCTTTCGAGAACTTATAATATAAAATAGGAATTAATGCTGCTACTCCAGATAAAAGGATTAAAGTATCTCCAGCATCTGCCTTGCCTTTTTTGTTAAATTCTACAAGAATAAAGTCTAATATAGCAAGAACGGAAAGGAATTTCATGCATTTTAGTGAGAAAGCATCGGATTCATTGCGACTTCTAGCGATAATATCTATTGAATTCATTTGGTGGACCCCCTTAAAGTTTTATGCTAATTAAGAATAATCTTCAAAATTAAATACAATTAATCTTTTACATTTAGGTGATGCTAAATGTAAGATTAATAATGTATTTAATATAAAGCATTATTTTCAAAACATAACTGATATAGATATCGACAGGGATTAATGCAAAGTTTATAAAAAAATTAAGAGATTATTTTACAGAACAATAAGTGTAAACAAAATCTCTCGAATAAAATACAGCATTTCTGTTTCTTTATATGCTAAAATATACGTATAAAGCGTTCAGTATTTTGCCCTGCTAATTGTAAGAATAATAATTTAATATAGGATAATTTCTTTTATTAAGGAGAATTACAATGTCGAATAATCCAAACAATAGTAATGATATCCAAGTCGTTCTCAATAGTACACTTTTAGAAGGAGAAATAATAAAGTGGTCTTATCTAAAGCAACAGTACATGCTTTATGCTATTACAAACCAGAGAGCGATTATAATTACAATGTCTAGAAAGGCTACTGTTGAATCATTTTACTATGAAGAATTAAAGATAATAGGTACTGTTGTTCACCAAAATGGCTCTGGAGATTTATTGTTTAAAGTAACTGAAACTAGAGATGCTGAGGCCGAACTTATATCAATTGAGAATAGTGGATTTTTTGATATAAAAGATGTTGAAGATGTAGAGAGTATTTTATTAAAGGAACTTAAACTTATTGATGTATCAGAAAAAAAGACAACTGGTGGTTTATATGAAAACGAAAAAGTAACATGGTCATGTAGTCCCAGACCAAGATTATTTACATTTGAAACTGTTTTAAAATCAATTTTAGGGTTTATTATATGTACATTTTTAATGTTGTTTGTATCTGGAGCAATATATATTGTGATTTCAGAAAATGATAAACAATCAATCACTGCTATATTTGGTGTTGTTATGATTTTGGCAGGTATTGGATTTTTTGCACTTGCCTTAAAGTTTTTGTTTTCACCAATATCTTTATTGTTAAAGGATAAAAAAACTTCGTATATTACTACAAATACAAGGGCCTTAATAGTTAAACAAGGAAAAAACAAAAAGTATTTGACAATTTTACCAGATAAAATACATATTGCTCTAACACGTTCAAATAATTTAATTCTACTAAGTGAGGAATTCTATGATTTTGATAAGCAATACTATATGGATGGTTTAGGGTTTTACAGAATAAGTGATGCAAATCAAGCTGTTAAATGGATTTCTCCACTTTTGAAAACAGGATCAAACAGAGACTCTGCTCTTGACTATAAACTAGAAACGTCAAACGTCAAAATGATTAGAAGAACCTATATTTTTGTAGCGCTCTTATCCCTAGGTTTTTCATTATTTTTTCTGTTTCAACTTATATTGAGGTTTGCTAGCTTTATTGTGACCATTAAAAAAGGAATAAGTACATTTGAAGAATATCTAACACTTGCTCTGAATGTAGTATTCGGATGTGGGATGTATTTAATTGGTCTAATCATAGCTGCATATTTATCATATTTATTTTTTGTGAAGGAGTGATTGTCTTGCCTATTATAGGAATCGACTTAGGAACTACAAATAGTCTTGTTTCTTGTTACATAGATGGCAAATGCGTTATAATCCCAAATTGCTTAGGAAACAACCTGACTCCGTCAGTTATCAGTGTTTTTGAAGATGGAGAGATAATAACAGGAAGCGCTGCAAAAGAGCGTCTAATAACACATCCACAGATGACGATTAGTGCTTTTAAACGTTATATGGGAACTAATAAAACTTTTACCCTTGGTAAATATACTTTTTCATCCATTGAACTATCTGCATTTATTCTTAAGGCTCTTAAAGCTGATGCTGAAATTTTTCTAGGAGAGAAAATAGAAGAAGCTGTAATAAGTGTACCTGCATATTTTAGCGATCAGCAACGAAGAGCAACAAAGCAGGCTGGTGAGTTGGCTGGTCTAAAAGTGGAAAGACTTATAAACGAACCAACAGCAGCATCTATTGCGTACGGACTTCATCAAAACAATGAAGAAAGTAAGTTCCTTGTTTTCGACCTTGGAGGTGGAACCTTTGATGTCTCTGTTCTTGATTTGTTTGACAATTTAATTGAGGTTAGAGGCGTTGCGGGTAATAATTTTCTGGGTGGAGAGGACTTTGATGAGTGTCTGATGCATTATTTTTCTGAACATTTTAAATTAGAGAATGAGCTGAATGATTTAAAGTTCAAATCCGCACTCAAGAAACAGTCTGAAAGCTGTAAAATGGCACTATCCAAATCTGATAAAGCTGAAATGACATGCTATTTTAACGGTAATCTATACAGTATGATGATTTCATCAAAAGAACTTGAAGATATTTGCCATGACCTGCTAATCAAATTAAAGCAGCCATTGTTAAAAGCATTAAGAGATTCTTCCATAACCACAAATGATCTTGATGAAATTATTCTTGTAGGTGGATCTACTAAAATGCCACTTGTTCGTGGGTTTGTTGCAAAAATGTTTGGCCGTATGCCTCTGCAACACCTGAACCCTGATGAGATTGTAGTTCTAGGTGCAGGAATATATGCAGCTATGAAAGAACGGAATGAAAACCTTAGAGAAACAGTTTTGACTGATGTATGTCCATACACTCTTGGGGTTGAAGTGGTTTCATATAATGAATTTGGAGATATGGAAAAAGGTAGATTCTTGCCTATAATAGAGAGAAATACTACTATTCCTTGCAGTAAGGTTGAGAGATTATATTCAGTATATGATTTTCAAACAGAAATTTGCGTTGCAATTTACCAAGGCGAAAGCAGACTTGTTTCAAATAATATAAAACTTGGAGAAATATCTATCTTTATTCCTCCTGAGCCTAGAGGCAAATCTCCCATAGATGTGAGATATACCTATGACATAAACGGAATCTTAGAAGTAGAAGTTGTTAGTATATCAACTGGTGAGAAAAAACGTGAAGTTATAGTAAATAGTGATAATTCCATGTCACCTGAAGAGATAGAGATACGGTTAAAAGAGCTTGAAGGAATTAAGATCCACCCTAGGGATAATGAAAAAAACCGTTATCTTCTTTCAAAAGGTGAACGCCTTTACGAGGAAACTCTTTCAGAAACAAGAGAAAAAATCTCGAAAGCCATTGAAAGGTTTGAAGCCATTCTAAACAGGCAAAACCTCGAAGAAATAAAAAAAGAAGCAATAATTTTTGAACAATTTTTGGAAAATGTTGAAAAATGGGAGGTGTAGGATGGGACCATGGTCTGTGCTGGGTATTGATAAAACTTCAGACACCAGAGAGATTAAAAAGGCTTATGTAAAGCTTTTGAAAGTCTATCATCCTGAAGATGATCCTGAAGGTTTCATGAAGCTTAAAGCAGCCTATGATTTAGCCATGAAAAATGCAAAACGTTCAGCTAATACTCCTGAATCTACAATTAAGTGGAAAAATCCCATTGAATCAATGTCACTAGACATAGAAACAATTAATGAACAAGTCAATATCAGGATTGAAACAAATGAAGAGAGAAATCAAGAAAGAAATGAAGAAAGAAATATCCAAGAGAATGCGTTTAAAAAACTTCTAGATCAGTATAAAGATTTTTTTAAACGAATAGATGTTAAGAGATGGGAAACCTTCTTCTTTAATCTTACAGTGGATGAACATCAAATTATATTTAATAGTGCCCCTAATTTTTTTAATGTAAATTGCCATTTACCTCTGGAAGTTTGGAAATGCATTGATAGAGAGCTGTTTCTATCAACTAATAATAACTTTAAATGGTCAAAGCTTATTGAATATGATTATAATCTTTACTATAATATTTTTGATCGAGAAATTGCCTGTGATTATGGTAAGTATGTAGCGCTAAGATTTCAAGCGTTTGAGGCTTTTTGGGAAAATGATTACAAGAAATCACAGCAAAGATCAAAAATAGCTATCGAAATCTTTGCAAAGGATAGTGGCTTGTACAAAATTCTAGCATTATCTCAATACATGCTTGGAGAATACGAAAATGCTCTTGAAAATTTCTCACATTTATTAGCTTTAGATTCCTGTGACATAGATTCATTGCTTTATAGAGGAAGGATTATTCTTGAGAAGAAAGATTATTCTTCTGCCCTCTCGGATTTTGAACAAGTTATTAAAATATCTCCTAATAATAATGATGCAAAAAAGGGCATTGTTCATGCACTTATATGTCTATCTGATTATAATAAAGCCGAAGAAATGGTTGATAAAGAGTTAGGGGCGCATTCTAACGATATGGAATGGAGTATATTCAAAGCTATAATTCAGCAGATAAAAGCCTCTACAACGCCTCCAAGTTATGGTCTTTTAGATATGGCAAGACTTTTAATAAAGAATGTTCTGGAACAATAATCTATGGTATAGGAAAATAATATGATGAATAACACAAATCAAATTTTATGGAAAATTTCATTAGCCTTGACTTCGATTTATGGCCCTGATGATGATTTGGAGATATTATCAAGTCGTGATTCTTTTTGGAATGAAGTTAATACAGGTATAACCGCACTACCTGTAGAGATTTTAACAGGTTTACCTGAAACGAGCAGCCGTTTAGTAAAATTAGGCTATGAAGAAAGATTACAAAAGTATCTTAATGATATATATGGAATAAAAGATAAAAGATCATTTATCAGTGTGATTAGATCATTTTTTGAAGCTAATAAATCGAGGGAAAGCTTTGATAGTAAGCGAAATCAGCTATTATCACTTTGTGCTGCCGATAGAGAAAAGTTTTTAAGCTCTATAGGAAAGAATAGGGAGTCAGTCCTTTATGAATTAGTGAATAGCTATGAGAAAACCCTTCCACCCGCAGGAATATATGCATTTTTCATAAGTAATTACATATGTCTGTGTCGCATTGGATTATATTTTGGTTATCTAACCACCGAAGAAATGATTGATATAATCCACGAACCAGCAAAAGAAGCTCAAAAACATTATTCAAGTTTTAAGGAATTTGGGATTTCCAGCATTGTAGGAATGCAATATTATTTTTGTGAACCTAAGCTTAATGAGATGCATCAGAGACGACTTCTAAGCAGCCTAACTGATCGTTCTAGCTACTGGACTAACCTTGCTTGGAAAACTGATCTTTAGGGGATATATTGGGTTTGCAATTAACTAATGCGATAATTGTGGATATTGTAATTTGATTTTCCATCATACTTTGAGTATAATAGGCATGTAGCAGAACCCATTACAGGCTAATAGCCAAAGAGATGGAATTAACACTACCTAGGGAGGAATAAAAGTGGTTAAACAAGTAAATATAAATAAAATAAGAACTACAGCAGAAAATTATTATCGTAACTTAGATTTCTATTGCTCAGAAGCGATTGTGAAAACTATAAAGGATGAATTTGAACTACAGTTACCAGATGATATCATTAAGATGGCATCAGGTTTTCCAATAGGAATTGGTGGATCTGGATGCACTTGTGGTGCTGTTGTAGGTGGGGTCATGGCACTTGGGCTGTTTTTTGGCAGGACTGACCCAAAGGATCCAAAGGTTACAAAATCAATGAATCTTGCAAGTGAATTACATAATATTTTTATGGAGAGACATAAGTGTTTATGTTGCAGAACCTTAACCAAAGATATGACTCTTGGCTCGCCCGCCCACATGAATCAGTGCATTTCATTTACAGGTGAAGTAGCGGAAGAGACAGCTAGGATAATAGCCAGGGAATTAAACATTGAAATTGTATAATATAACCTAAATTTTTAAAACGAAAATTCTAGGCTTTTAACCAGGGATTTTCGGGTTTTATTATATTTTTTTCATAAAAATGTTTCAAAATTTCATGTTCTCTGTGAAAATTTAAAAATAAATACTTTTCGTTAAACGATGCTAAAAATAATTCAAAGCAAAAAATCGAGCAAACATATTTGTGGGTAACAGAAGATAAAATATATGAATTTAGTCCTCCAGATGGATTTGATTATAACGCATACGGTTTGAATGAGCAATCTAATAGTACAGATTATGCTAAAGTATTAGCAAAACTTGGACAATTGCCAAGTAGCAGACAGGATCTATTAAGATGCAAAAATGGTAAAATGAAATTTTCAGATGGACCATGGGAAACAGAAATAACGATTGAGGATGACATTTGTACATATCATTCATATCATACAGCTAGCTCCCACTTTAAAAAACTTGTATGGAAAAAGGGCAAAGGACTAATCCAATACTCTTGGGGCTATGGCGCACATAGAGATGGAATGGATTTAATGCTTGATGAATCATCTAAGACTACACAAAATAGTCAGCAGGACTCAAATATATTTAAGGAAGCCTCTTATGAGTATTCAGGAGCAATAAATGAAAATCTCAAGATTCACATGAGTTTATATCCAAATGGTAATAATCTTGAGGGTACATATTTTTATAAAACAATCAAAAAGGAAATTAGATTGCAAGGCAAAGTTGAAAATGACCAGATTTTATTGAATCAATTCGGTGAAAATGGAAGTGTTACAGGAACTTTTAAAGGGGTAATTAAGAAAGTCGATGGATTTGATGGGATATGGACAAGTCCAGATGGAAAGAGAACATATCCTTTTGAGGTATCATTGGTCGATAATACTGTCAATTTCTCAACGTTTGATGTTAATAAAAAATATAATAATGGAACAAAAAGTTTTGTAGAATTAAAACTAAAATTACCAAGACTTGATGGAAATTACGATGGAATACCCGAGATAAATAAATATTTTGTTGACAAAGAAAAGTTTTTCTATTATGAACTTCCACTAGAAATTTTAAAAGAATATGATAAATTAGTTGAGGGAGTGAAAGATAATTGATATAGAAGTGCCGACTATAACCTTGAAGCTATATTAGGACCTATCATTTCAGTATCAGCAGAACTCAACGGTGGGGCTGGAGGTGTAGGATGGGCTGGTATAGAAGGAGATACTTTCAATTTGAATTCAGGAAAGAAATTGAGACTTTCAGATATATTCAAAGTGAATAAAGATGAGTATATGAAATACATATATGATTTTGTGTCTGAAAAAATTATGAATCAAATTAATAAAAACTTGCAAGCTGGATATGGAAGCGGTTATGACTTTGATGATGCCTATTCTGGATATGGCTACAAAAGTATTCGAGATTTCGACCCGAATGATTTTTATATTACCAAAAATGCTTTGGTGGTTTTTTATCCCAAATATGGTTTGGCACGAAATGAACTATTTTCTTAATATGTATGTTAGACTAGGGAGGGTGTTTTGTTGGATAATAAAATTGTTAAAATAATTATTAAAATTTTTGCTGCGTTATTAATAGCTATTGGTGTTATTGGATTTTTTTTAGATGATATAACATCATCTATTCTGTCATCGAGTAAAAAAGAAAATTTTAAATTACCATTTAAATAGCCCAAGAGGAATAGTAGTCGATAATGATAAAAAAATTTATTGCGGAATACAAGGATATAGTAGGATTCAGGTATATAGTAATGAGGGTGTTTTTGAACATAGTATACTTATTGATTCAGGAGATGGCGGGGACTTTAATATAAGCATGAAAGATAATAATCTATATGTTGCAACATTAAGAAATAACATGCTTTACATTTATAATACTAATGGTGATCTTATATCCAAAAGTTTCAATGAAGATAGTTTTGATTTGATTGGAAAGAATAATCAATACATATTTTATGATGGGAAAGGCAATACATATAAGATTAAAAACCGTTTGTTATGTCCACATGTTACCATAACAAATAAAAAAGATTCTACCAAAAATCTCATAAGTAACAATATATTTGAATGGTTATTACTTAAACCAATACCATCGCAGTTATTGTCAATAGTGGGGATTATTGTTTTAATGGGTGGATTTAAAAGATTAAAAGAAGGGTTTGAAGGTGTTGAAGGTGAATAAAAGGAGAGAGGTAATCATGGCAGATTGGGGTAGTGCCTATTATGATCATTTTGCGAAATACCTTGGAGAACCTAGAAAAAGAGGGGTCTACCAGCAAAATCAAGAATCACAATCAATACAAATTCTGCAGTATGAGAATGTTTTTGATGGCTGTACTGTGTTTGAATGATAAGAATGCATTGTATTTCTGGTATAGCTTTGCTTTTCTTGAATATTCTAAATATAAATTTGAAACTACTAACAAAAAAGTCTTTAGTTTTATTGTCTTTATAAAAGATTCCGATCAAAAAATTATTAAAATAAACAAAAAATTATTAGAACAAAAAATAACTCCCACGATAATAAACCACACTGTAATACCTGAAAACGAAGAGCTATATCAACGTATCGTTGAGGGAAAACTTTAATCAATAGCTAGTTAGAAGAAGAAAATAATGTTATAATGTCTTAAAAACATAAACATGAAAGGTAATACTTATGAATATAAATTTTTCCTCTTTAGGAGTAAACACTGAATTAGTCAACATTTTAAAACAAAATGGAATCATTGAGCCGACACCAGTTCAAATAAAGTCTATACCTGAGTTACTTGAAGGAAAGGACATTATTGGACAAGCACAAACTGGTACAGGTAAAACCCTTGCATTTTTACTGCCAATTATACAGCGCATTAAAATAGATAGCCCCTTTGTACAAGCTCTTATTATGACTCCGACGAGAGAATTAGCTATTCAAATTACAGCTGAAGTGAAAAAGCTTATTGCGGATAAAGATATAAGAATTTTATCAGCATATGGTGGTCAGGATGTTGAGCAACAGATTAGAAAATTAAAAGGTTCTGTTCATATTGTAATTGGAACTCCTGGGCGAGTATTGGATCATATTAAAAGAAAGAGTATTGATCTTAAAAAGATAAAAACGCTTGTGCTTGACGAAGCAGATCAAATGTTGGATATGGGATTTTCTCAAGATATTGGACTTATATTGAGTGATGTATCTAGAGTTCGCCAGACTATGCTTTTTTCAGCAACTATGTCTAGGGGAGTTAAAGTATTAGCTTCTCGATATTTAAAAAATCCTGTCCATGTTTATATTCAAAATAAAAACATCACATTGGATGAAATTGAACAAATTGTTATTAAAACTACAGAAGGATCAAAATTAGATGCACTCTTTAAGGTTATTGAAGAGGAAAATCCATTTATGGCAATGATTTTCTGTCGCACAAAACAGCGTGCAATCTCGCTTAATCACGCTATGCAAGAGAAAAGTTATAATTGTGATGAACTTCATGGCAATATGACTCAATCAAAACGCGAAAAAGTGATGAAGCTATTTAGAAGCTTGAAACTACAGTATCTTGTTGCAACAGATATTGCCGCAAGAGGGCTTGATATTGAAGGTGTAACGCATATATTTAATTATGACATGCCATTGGATGCTGAAAGCTATATTCATCGGATAGGCCGAACTGGAAGAGCTGGGCAGACAGGAAAAGCAATTACTTTCGCTGCTCCTAGGGATCAAGAGAAATTAGCTTTAATTGAAAAAGGAATTCAAATTACCTTGAAAAAGCGAAGTCTCGACAACAATGAATTACCTGCAAGAAAGTCAAGTTCTGATGCAGGAACAAGAGTTGCAACCAAAGAAGCAAAAAAATCAGTTGGAAGAAACTCTAGGAAGCCTGCGGGATCGTATAACCAAAAATCTGAAGTGAAATCCAGATATGGGAAGACTACATCCTTTAAAGGAAATACAGCAAATACAGGAAAGAAATCTAACACAAGAAAACCAAATAAGGGAAGACCTTCAAAAGGATAGATGAGGTCATTAGATGGAAAAGTATATAAATTTAAATAATTGTAAGATTTCGTATGACTATTTAAAGAACGGTTCAATGAATCCAAGTAGTGTCATTAATGCGATTGAAAAAATTTGTAATGGGAATATTTCAAACTCAGATGATACGGAAAAAGCAAATGTTTTACCGTTTAAGCTTAAGGCAGAAGAAATTAGAAGCATTTCTTCAAGGAAGGTTAGGGAAAGAAATGCGGAGTTAACAAACTGATTTCTGAATAAAAAATTCGTTACTACTCAGGTACTGACAAAATCATTAGAGACTTAGAGAAAACAATGTTTGATTTGCTTTTTTAATTAGGGTAAAATAGTATTGAAATCAAGGTTGATGGTGGAAAATTGAATAGAAGGAGTGATAATAATGCCATTACTAAAACCAGAACAAAAATACTCATATGCTGATTACTTGACTTGGGATGAAAGCGAAAGATGGGAAATACTCGATGGGATTCCATATATGCATGCTGCGCCATCAAGAATACATCAGGAAATTCTCATGGAATTATCGAAACAATTTGCAGTATATCTCACAGATAAGACTTGCAGGGTGTATCCTGCACCATTCTGCGTGAGATTGGATGTTGAAAAGGATGATAATGACATAAAAAATGTGGTCGAGCCTGACATTACAATTGTTTGTGATAGCTCCAAACTCGATGAAAGAGGATGCAAGGGTTCTCCTGACATGATAATAGAAATTTTATCACCATCAACAGGAAAAAATGATAGGTTTATTAAATTTAATAAATACGAAAAAGCAGGAGTGAAAGTTTATTGGATTGTAGAACCTGACCAGAGACTTGTAAGCATATTTACATTACAATCAAATGGCAAATATGGCAGACCAGATATGTACACAGACGAAGATAAAATAAAGGTTTCAATTTTCCCAGATCTTGAAATTGATTTGAAACCTGCCTTTGATAAGGCATCATTGTGAAACTTTGCTTCACATTTTGAGTATGTGTTGAGAAGTTAAGTGAACTTAGAAAGATAAATTATACAGGAAGTTATATTTTAAAAAACCATATTTGAATAAAACATAGAAAGATGGCAGGTATTATAATCCAATTTAAAAACCTACTTCGAATTGTAAAAATAGAATAACATATATTTGGAGAAAAAAGGATACCGACAATAATTATTCCCAAAATTGAATAGTTAAAGCTTTTAAAAACGGGTAGCAACATAACTATGCCACTTAAAAGTACGAAGGTTATTAATAAACATTTTACCCAAAAAAATTTGTAAATATTGTTTTTATTAAATAAAGCAGTTTTCATAACTAATAGCCTCATTTCAAATTATTTTAATTCACTTAAGTTGCTTATCTTTACAGGTTTAGTCTGAGCATCTTCCATAACGACTATGTCATTTACAGCATAATAATAGTACTTTGTACTGTTCTCAGTAAAAGTCACATACTTGTTAAATAAGTCATAAGAAATCCATCCAAATCCATTCATACCCCAAGTAGTGTTCCATGAATTAATTACTTTGAACGCTTTCTTCGTATCATCATAGCCGACAATACAGTTAGCATGACCTGGTCTCGCAGATGCTGATGCAGTAGAATTTATGTTGTTAAAATCCGATGATAGGGTGTCATAAATACTGTTTGAAGACGAAAGATTATCATAATCACTATCACAGTCAAAACCTATGAGGACAGGATTGCCATTATAAATACTTTGCTTTATTCTAGTAATATCTCTTGTAATAATACCCTTATTATACTCTACCCCAAACATATCATATGCTCTTCGTGCTCTAAATCTTTTTGCATCTTCTTTTGCGACTTCAGAGGGCTGTGTGGAACAATCACTTGCGTTATATGACATATTATTTTCAGTAGTACATCCATTTGAGACTAAGAAAATTAGCAGCTTAAAGAAGGCTCAAACCCTTGTCTTCTCCTTGTGCCATTGAGTTGAAAATAAATGCGGGGCTGAAAAAGTGTTTTGTTGAATTAACATTTGTCCATCCAATTTCACGGGCTTCCTGATAAGTTTTACAATATGCCAATGACCAGGCAACACAACTAGATTGAGCACCCTGAGATTTTGGAGTAGGAAAATACGACGATAAGTCAAATGAACCTGGAATTTGAGATACTGATTGAGTTGTTCTAATTCTAGGTGTCAAATATAATGCTTTAGCCTTCATAGTTCCACCTTTTGCATATGATGAAGCTGAAGCGTTTATTCCTCCTATTGGTGCAGCAACAAGACTTAAAGCTAATGCACATACTGCTGCAAATTTTACTGATTTATTCATAATTTAATCCTCCTGTAGAATATTTGTTTTTTCGAAACTTTGCTGCTTGGTAGCTTTATGGTAATTCATTAACAAATGCATACCCCTTGTTTTAAAACCAAAGGGTATGCATCTTTAATATCAATCAAAATCTCATTATTCGTAATATAATTCAAATTCGGTTACTCTAGCGCTATTATCATGACATGATTTGTCAATATACAATCTTACATATCTTGCGGAAAAATCGTTTACTTTTCTTGAACATATAGTTGAAAAATTCCTTGATACTACATCGATGTCAGTCCAGTTTACATTATCATTGCTTGCTTGAAGTCTGAAAGCATCGTTATAGTAGCCACCGTTGCACCATTCGAAATCTCCACTTATAACAACCCATTTATTGATTGTGCAGGTACTTCCAAGATCAACCGTCATCCATGAATTATTGCCATATCCATAATCGGTAGCCCACATGCTGTCACCAGATATACCGAGTCGAGTTCCAGATAATGAACCATCAACTGCTCTTGATGGTTCGCGATTGTTAGCATAGCTGCTTGCGTATGTTGCTTTGCCTAATGCCAAGTTATTTGGATATGATGTATAACAAGTATTATATAGCTGAAACTCATAAATTCTTGCACAACTATCATCATATTGAGTTGATTGATCAATCCATAACCTGAAATATCTTCCGCTAACTATCATGCCATATATTATTCTGTCTGTTATATTTGAAGTATTATTGGTTACTACATCAACATCTTGCCAGTCTACACCATTAAAGCTTGCTTGAAGCCTAAAGTTTTTTGTATTGTAGCTGGCAGACTCTCTAAGTCCTGCATGAAGAATTCTCCATCTGTTTATGGTATATACTCTTCCCAAATCAACTGTAAGCCATTTCGACTCACCATATGCCGACCCTGTACACCATTTATCATAGGAGCTACCGTTAACTGCTTTGTCAGCTTCTTGCGTGTAAATTTGTTTACTTGCTGATACAGTTTTATAATCTGCAAGGTTTATTGCTGGATCGTAATACAATTGAAATTCAAATATTCTGGCAACATTATTGTTGTATCTTTGCCCGCAATCAATGTAAAGTCTAACATATCTTGTTTGAAATGTTGTTACTCTTCTTTCAGTATATGAATAACCATTTCCTATAACTGTGTCAACATCAGTCCAATTTCTACCGTCATTACTTTTTTGCAATCTGAAGTCTCTTGTGACATAATTAGGATCACTTTCAACAACTCCTGCATGATATACTACCCATCTGTTAATGTTATAATTGCTACCCAAATCCAGTTTAAGCCATTTTTCGCCACTAACATCACCTGAACACCATTTATCACTAAGGTTGGAATATGTTCCGTTCACAGCTTTGGATGGATTTTCCACTCCGCAATACGAACTTGCAGTTGCAGTTTTTCCTAAAGCAATATTCCTATCAGCGTTAGTTCCAGCATATGCAGGAATTGATGCAAACTGGCTTATTATTGAACATCCTACTACCAGCATTGTTATAAGCTTTGTTTTAAATTTGCTTGATTTTTTAAAAACATTTAATCTTTTCATAACAAATTCTCCTTTTATAAAATTTTATTTTGGGATTAATGCTGTATAAATTACGAAAAATCAATTATGATAAGCACAATGTATGTTTTTTTATCGTAATTTATATAGAATGGATATCTCCATCCCTTATTATGGTTCCTTTTAAGGCCCCCTGGATTTACCTCCTCAAAATAATTATATAATTGCCTGTCTTCATTCCTGCCGTCGAAAATAATATATTTATTCTTATAATGATTTTTTGTATAATGTATTTAAAATACTATAATTGATTGAAAATAAAGCATTTTGCAATTAACTAGAATAAACAATAATTACAAGGAGATTAGTTTATGTGGATAAGAAAAAAGGAGTTATTAATAATATCATTATTTATAACAATATTTATAAGTTCATGCTTAATAATAGTTTTTAAATTTAATAATAATAATAAAGTAAAGACGGAATGTCCGACTTCTACCGAAAGAGTTGTTCACCTTAATGGATCAATAGCACATGAAAATATGGAAGATTTAATTTTAGATTCAAATGTAATTGTCAAGGGAAAGGTTAATATGATACTTCCAGATAGAAAGAGGTTTCCTGATAAGGGGAAAAACAGCATTGACGATGTTCTACATACAGATGTACTAGTAAGTATTGACAGAATATTTAAGGGTACACCATATAACTCCAAAAATATTTTAGTAAGATTAAATAAAGGTTCTACGGATACTGAAGTCGTTGCATTCGAAGGATATCCCGATTTTGTATATGGAGAAGATGTAATACTATTTCTGTCAAAGGATGATTGTCCATCAGATAACTTAAAAGAAGACTACTATGTATTAACAGGTATGAGACAAGGGAAGTTCACTGTTGATAAAGGAGATACCAGTAAAAACGTGTATGTAATGGACTTTATTTATCGTGAGGAGAAAATATATTTAAATACTTTTGAGTCTGAAATTAGAAATACGTTAGAAAAAGAAAAAATCAATCCAAGAAAAACACTTACAAAAGAAGAAATTAAAGAAAATAATAAAAAGTATTTTGGAGAATAATTCTACTGGGGCACGACTATGTCGGATAACCTTCAATGCAGCAAAACAACGAAACCCAGGGTGCTGGCTTAATTCCAGCCTTTAGGCTTATAATTTAAATGCTAAAATAAAATTATTTGGACCTTATTTTTTTCGTAAATAACCATATATTTTGCCAAATATAATCAAAATAATATACGAAAAAATAAGTGTTCCGAACTCATAAAAAGGAGCAAAGAATAAAGCAATACCAGCTGTTGAAGAAGAAACTATCCATGTTGAGTAATTATTAAAAAACCAAATTTGAATAAAACATAGAAAGATGGCAGGTATTATAATCCAAGTTAAAAAGCTGCTTCGAATTGTTATAATAGAATAACATATATTTGGAGAAAAAAGGATGCCGACAATAATTATTCCCAAAATTGAATAGTCAAAGCTTTTAAAAACGGGTAGCAACATAACTATTCCACTTAATATTACGATGGTTATTAATAAACATTTTACCCAGAAAAATTTATAAATATTGTTTTTATTAAACAAAGAAGTTTTCATAACTAATAGCCTCGTTTCAAGTTATTTTTGTTGAATTCACATATTAAAGTTAAGTGTAAGTTCGTATTTATTAGTTGATTTAATTATATTATTATGGAAAATATGTTTCAACGTGACAAAAGTCATATGTTTACAGTCAAAGGTCATGAATTGCGACTTCTTTTCCGTAGAATTATTGAGAGTTTGCTAAATCGTAAAAACTACTAAGGCTATTTTAAAAGGTTGTGTTATCAAAATATTGTAAAGTTAAGAAAGTTAATTTCAGCCTCAATTAGTGATTGTAAAAATGTTTTAATAGCAGCAGGTAATGATTTAGATAGAAGCACAAATAAGATAGCTGTAAGAATTAGAGAGCTTTATTATGAGTTCTTTCAAGGTAAAGATCCATTTGATGTGATATATACATTGCAAGAGTAACGTAAGAAAAAGAGATGAAGAAAATAATATTAAAGGATAATATTTCTTATTGATTGGAAGAATGATATAATATTTATACTTTGAATTAAAGGATGTGCGATTTAAATGGAAGATAAAATGTTTGAATTAATGACTAAAATGTATTCGGATTTTACAGAAAATTTCAACACCATGGACAATAAAATAGACTCTGTAAAAAATGATATTATAAGACTTGAAAACAAGCTGGATGATAACTCGAAGGCTTTGTTTGACGGATACAATCAAACTTATGAAAAAGTAGTTTCAATAGAAAACTCAGTAAAAGAGCTTTCATCAAAAGTTCAAACTCAAGAAGTAGAAATTAAAGTAATCAAAGGTGGAAAAGCCTAACAAATACAATTGAACATTGAAAACAAAGCCAACATATGTAGCCATCTAAAAGCGGATGGCTACTATATTTAAAGTACAAAGTATTTCGTTAAGAAATGTATGGTCCAATGACGGCGCGTTTCTTACAAGAGGATATTATTAAATAATATATAAATCATCCTATTAAAGACAATATTGGACATTATTATAAATTTGCTTATTACAGAATGCAGTAATTGTAAAATTTCTTAATACCATTATAATAAAAAAGAATATATTTTTATAATGGTATTATAAATAAGGAGGTAAATAGTGATGAATAGAAGCTTTAGAAATGCAAAAAGCTAATAAAAATGTAAGAGAGATTACACTATATGATACTGATGGTAAAAAAGTTTTAGGAAAATTTAAAATTAAGTAAATATCATTTAGTATTCCAAGAACCTTGTCTCTAAGTGCTTCCTTTCCCAGAACATACTTTCCATTCTTGACTTTCAAAGTGTATTCTATAATGCCAAGTGGAGCATCGTGGATAAGTGAGGGGATAAATTTTGTATAAACAATTTCATCAATACCATCTCTGTTCAAATCCTTAATTTTTATATCACAAGTATTTATTATAAGCTCATCTTCATAAAAACACCTGACTTTTTTAAAAATTTCCTATAAGTACAAATGTAAGGACGTTTCTTGGGTTTTAGTTTATAAGTATACTAAACCACACATTTTCCATCAAAAAAAATGACAAAATAAAAAAATTCTGATATTATATTCATTAACTATGGTAAGTATATAAATAAAATTAAAAATGGAGAATGACTATGGCTGGGAGTACATTTGGACAAAGCTTTAAAATAACAACATTTGGGGAGTCGCACGGAGGTGCTGTTGGAGTAGTAATAGATGGTGTTACACCAGGTATTGAAATTGACGAAGAATATATCCAAAAACAAATGGATAGAAGAAAGCCTGGACAGTCCTCAGTAACAACTCCAAGAAAAGAAGACGATAAGATATTCATAATGTCTGGAATATTTGAAGGCAAAACTACTGGGACACCTTTGTTTATTGTCCTATATAATAAAGATCAACGACCTGAAGCTTATGACAGTATTAAAGATATGTTTAGGCCTGGACATGCAGATATGGTGTATTTAAAGAAATACGGTATAAGGGATCATAGAGGAAGCGGAAGAGCGTCAGCAAGAGAAACAGCTGCTAGGGTTGCGGCTGGGGCTGTGGCTCGTAAGGTTCTTGAAGATAAAGGAGTTAAGGTTGTTGCTTATACAACACAAGTTGCGGGTATAAAGTGCAATACTTTTGATGAGGGTGAGATTGAAAAAAATGTTGTAAGGGCATGTGATCCTGAGGCTGCAAAGGCTATGACTAAAAGGATAGAGGAGTTAGCTGAGATCGGCGACAGCTGCGGTGGTGTAGTTGAATGCAGGATTTCTGGGGTTAAGATCGGTATAGGCGATCCAGTGTTTGACAAGCTTGATGCTGAGTTGGGAAAAGCAATGCTTTCACTTGGTGGAGTAAAGGGTATCGAGTTTGGAAAAGGATTTGGATGTGTTGATATGCTTGGAAGCGAACACAATGATTGGATTGACAAAGATGGTTTCCAGACAAATAACGCAGGTGGGATTATTGGCGGAATATCAACAGGCCAGGATATAGTATTTAGAATTGCTGTTAAGCCAACTTCATCAATTTCTGTTCCTCAAAAGACATTGAATACTAATAACGAGGAAGTGGACATTGTGACAAAAGGAAGGCATGACCCTTGTATTTGTCCTAGAATTGTACCAGTTGTTGAGGCAATGTCTTATATTGTTCTTATGGATCACTACAAACGTCAAGCTTCATTGATGGAATAAACAAAAACGCATAAGCGTTTTTGTATCCTCTGTAACCCGTCGTTAGAAATTATGGGTACCATAATTTCATAGACATAACAAAAACGCGTAAACAAAACCTGGAGGTGTAAACATGGCGAATAATAATCTTGAAAAAATTAAAATGAATGGTGCAGAGCTTTTGATTAAGCTACTAGAGCGTCAGGGAGTAGAAACTATAGCTGGAATACCTGGAGGAGCGAATCTTCCTATATATGATGCTCTTTATGAAAGCTCTATTAATCATATACTTGTCAGACATGAGCAGGCTGCTGGTTTTATAGCACAGGGAATGTCAAGAAGTACGGGCGAGGTTGCTGTTTGCTTTGCAACTTCTGGACCAGGTGCAACAAATATCCTTACAGCAATTGCGGATGCGAAGCTTGATTCTGTGCCGATAGTTGCTATAACTGGGCAGGTTTCATATAGTCTTGTTGGGACTGATGCGTTCCAAGAGGTTGACACATATGGATTGACACTGCCTATTACAAAGCATAATTTTCTTGTTAGAAATATTAAAGAACTCATTGATGTTATTCCAGAGGCTTTCGAGATAGCAATTAGCGGTAGACCAGGGCCTGTTGTTGTAGACATTCCAAAAGATGTACAGCTTCAAACGATTGAGGTATCTGAGCTACCAGGTAAGTTTAAATATGTTGTTGAAGAAAACTATGATAATGAAGCAATAAAGCGCATTGACCAGGCTGCACAAATGATTAATGTCTCAAAAAGACCTGTTTTTTATATAGGTGGGGGAGTTATTAATTCAAATGCGTCCGAGATAATTGGTAAAATTTCAAAGGCTAGCAATATTCCAGTTGCTTGTACATTGATGGGACTAGGTGCAATTTCACCAGATGATCCTTTGTATATAGGAATGATCGGAATGCATGGGGCTAGATATACAAACTATTTTATGCAGAAAGCAGATCTTCTTATTTCTCTTGGTGTTCGTTTTGATGACAGGGCAACTGGTAAAATAAAAGAATTCTGTCCTGATGCTAAGATAATTCATATTGATATTGATAACGCGGAAATAAATAAATTAAGAGAGACTCAGCTAAGTCTTGTTGGATCTATAAAACCTTTACTGGAAAAACTAACTCCATTTATTAAGGAAAACGATAGAAGCGAGTGGTTAAATGAGCTTAAAGAATTAAAACAAAAGTATCCATTTGTAATGCCTTCTACAAACGATGCATTTCACCCTTTAAATATTATTAAGGGTGTAGGGGATATTCTTTCAGATGATGATATTGTCACTACAGATGTAGGACAGCATCAAATGTGGTCTGCACAGGCTTATCCCGTCCGAAAGCCTCGTACGTTCCTAACATCTGGTGGACTTGGAACAATGGGATTCGGATTGCCTGCAGCTATTGGCGCAGCGATTTCAAATCCTGACAAGAAAGTAGTTTGTTTCAGCGGGGATGGATCAATTCTGATGAATATTCAGGAATTCGCCACTCTTGCAGATTTGCAACCTAATTTAAAAGTAATCATATTTAATAACGGTCATTTAGGGCTCGTTAGGCAACAGCAAGAGCTTTTTTATGGAAAACATTATATAGCTTCAAAGTTTATTTCAAACCCTGATTTTTCAGCGATAGCACGAGGTTTTGGTATAAAAGGTGTGCATATTAAGCCTGAAGAAAATCCTCTTGAAGTTATCAGAAAGTGCCTAATGGAGGATGGCCCATGTATTATTAATGTTCCTGTTCGTGCCGAAGAAAACGTTTTACCTATAGTACCACCAGGAAAAGCTAACATTGAAATGATGGGAGGAGAATAAAAATGGAGAAGAGTTCTTATTGTGTAATTGAGTTAACCGTTAAAAACCACCCAGGTGTTATGTCGCATATTACAGGACTTTTCGCAAGAAGAGCGTTTAACTTAGAAGGAATACTCTGTGGTCAGATTGGAAACGGTGAAGACAGCTGTATGTACCTTCTTGTTAATAATGATGAGCGTCTTGATCAGATAATAAAGCAGCTTCAAAAGCTTCACGATGTATTGAATGTTTCGCTTTGCAAATCGTGCAAGCCATCGATATTCTCGAATATTAAGAAGATCATTGATGAAGACACTTGCGATATATAAGGTTTTACGATATTGAATTGAATCACCTTAAGGGCAAATTATATTATGAAGAGACATAAAAAACATTCTTTATAATATGATTTGCCTTCTTATAGTTATGTTGGAATGTTGAAATTAAATATATTGTCATTTCAAGTCTGGTTATGTTAGAATATAAGAAATTACGAATAAAAACGATAATTCTACATTTTCGTATTTGACTTACTACCAAGGAGGACGTTTATGAGTACAATAGCAAAGCCATCTAAGCCATCTTTAAAGACGCTTTTGATATTTTTAGTAATAGGATTTATTTTAGGATCAATTACAGTTTTTGCAATCAGCAAGATCCCTAAAAAGGAAGCAGTATTGGCGGTTGTTGATGGACAGGAAATAAAAGAAGCACAAATTGTCGATATTATGAGAGAAAAATCAGGTGTCATAACACTTCAAAACTATATAGATAAGATGATAATTGATAACTCAGCAAAATCATATGGGATAAGCGTATCAGATTCTGAAGTCAGTAATGAGCTTAAGAGGAAGATACTTATGGAATATCAATCAGAAAAGGCATTTACTGATAGCCTTTATTCATTAGGGCTTACTTTAGATGATGCAAAAGAAGAATTAAGACAGAGCATGCTGTTTGATAAAGTTGCAACAAAAGATATTAAGGTGAATTTTGACGAAGTTGATAAATTTTTCAAGGCAAATAGAGATGCTTTCATTGTTCCAGAGAAAAGAAGAGTTAGCGAAATAGTTCTTAAAGATGAAGCTGATGCAAAGATGGTAAGAGAGCAGCTTACACAAGGTGATGATTTCAAGGCTATTGCACGTCAGAAGTCCATAGGTCCTGATAAAGAAAATGGAGGAGATAGAGGATTTATGATCATGGGAACTCTCAATAATCTTCAGCCAGAAGTTGAAAAGGTAGTTTTCCAGATATATCAGAATGAAATAAGCCCAGTAATCAAATCAAAAGATGGATACCATATCATTGTTGTAAATGAGATTACACCAAAATATGAGCCAGATTTTGAGACTATAAAGGACTTTGTGACATTAAAGGTCAAACTTGAAAAATGTAAATCTTATTCAGAGATTTTAAATGATCTTAGAAAAGCAAGCAATATAAAAATTAATGATGAAAAATACAAATTAAACTAAAGCAGGATATATTACTTCCCCTTCGTATATTAAATATATTAATCTTAGATGATTGATTGTATTTAATAAGTGTGAAAGGGGAAGTTTTTGTATTGTGTAAACATTAAATTATATTAAATACATTATTAATTGAACATTTAGCAATAGATAAATGTAATAGATTAATATTTAATAAAGAAGAGGTGTCTTATGATAAGAGGCAAGAGAATTGTTTTAGTTTTAATAGTGTTTTATGTAATTAACTCATTGAATGTTTATGCAAGTTCATCAGATGCTCAAACTAATTATTCACAGGTTGCCATTTTAAAAAAGACTCAAAACGCGATTCTACTATTTATTGGATCAAATACTGGTTATGTCAGGAATGAACCTAAGTTAATTGATACGGTAGAAGGAACTGCTGCTCCATATATCAAAAATGGCAGAACCATGGTGCCTTTGAGGTTTTTAGCAGAGAATCTTGATGCTAAAGTTGAGTGGAAAAGTACAACCTCAACAGCAATAATTAAAATGAATGGCAAGAATATATCATTCCAAAAAGATAAAAAAGTCATGAGCATAAATGGAAAAAACGAAATTATTGATGCAGCACCAGAGTTGTTGGAAAATCGAATTTTCATTCCCATTGGGGTTTTGATGCGTCAGGCATTAGAACGAAAAGTCTTCTATAATAATGGGTTGATTGTTATTCCAGACAAAGATGAATATATGGATGATCCAACTCAGGATGATCAATTCTTTGACTTCTGGACAGCTAAGTTATCCAAGCCTTCTAATGTTGGCTCTTATGAACTTTTTAAAAATCTTGTCAAAAAAATTGAGGGGAATAAAGAGGAATACAAGACATATATAGAAAGCCAATATAGCGTTAATGACTTGGGTTTAAAAACTGCTAATGATGGCAACTATATTTATACTATATCTAACAAAAGGTTGTGTGTAGTCAATATTCAATCTCCAAAACAATTGAAATTGACACTAACCATGGACTACTCTAAAGAAAAATTGTCTCCTGATATTGTTAAATATTGCGGGAACGACTGTCTTGTCGTTGTGTTTACTGGAAAAAGTTCTAATAAGGACACGTATACAAGAGCAATTCTTTACCGTTTGTCACCTGGCAGAACAAGTGCAGAGCAATTGAGAGAGGTGGAACTTCCTGGAACCTATATGGATTGTGCTTTTAAAACAGATGCATTTAATTTGCTCACACATTCTTATATCTATTATAATAAAGAGAATGCCGATCCTGTTGAGATCCCAAGTTATAGAGATTCAGCAACGTCGCCAGACATTAGAAAAATGCACCCTGATAACATACTGTTTTTCAACGATTTGCAAACTAGCAACTGCGTTAATTCGATTGTATTTTCGCTAGATGACAAAAGCCTTCCAGCCAAAGCGAGTGCGATTTATAACGCTGGTGAAAGAGTTTGTCTAACAGAAAATGATGATATGTATATTTTTAAGCAAAAGCAAGGAAGCTTTATTTTTGGTGATAATGAACTTGCAAAAAAATATGAAGAGAACAAAACAAAGTTATATAAATTTGAAATTAGACCTGATGGATTGGTCTATAGAATGTACACATCCGTATCAGGAAATCCCTTATTGGAAAACTCTATTTGTGTAGTTAAACCAGAAATAAAGGATTCACCAATTGCTTTTCTAACAGAAAAATACACCGTTAATGATAAAAGTACTAATGTCCTTTATATTTTTGACAATGCTTTAAAGCTTCTTTCAGCTAAGGAAATTTCGTTTAAAGGAGATGCTAAGTCCCTTTTGCGTTTTAATGATCAAATAATAGTACTAAAATATAGAAATGAATGGCCTTCACCAATTTACAATATTGGAAACCTAGCAAATCCAGAATATCTTGGAGAATACACCCCGATTAGCAAAAATACCGAGCTGAAAAAATTAAATGATACAGCTGTATTGGAATTGGATATTGGGACACCTCCTTTTACATTGCCTTCTCCTGACGGATATGAAGATTATAAACCTTCATCGCCTATCTTTAGGGTTGTTGATCTTATTAATAAAGTATTAAATGATAGTAAATCAACTACTGTAACGGATTTTCATGCTTTTAATTGCACTATTATCCCAGACTCAAGGCTTATTATGTTCAATGGTAGTACAATAATCAAAGAAAACGCAGCCTTTAATGGAGCAAAAGTATATAGCATAGATCCTACAGGAAAGATTTCGTTCAAAGGAGATATTCAAACTTTAAAAGAAGAAGATCTGCAAGCTTATTTAACAAAAAAAGATTCAACAACATTAGAAGATACAAAAAATAGTCTATTGCTTTTTAATAAGTATTTATACAGTATGGCGATAAACCACTTCATAAATGCTGGAAAGCTATATTCCATAACTGAAGATGTTATTATTGTTACTGATTTAAACACATTTACAAAAGAATCTGAGCTTCAGTTGCCTGCAATCGATATTGACGCGTATATTGATACAATTAGCCGAAATTGACATGATTTCAATCATCCCTTTAGGCATGTTGAAAATATAACTTACCGTATAATTTCGCTTTCATGTTCACTTAACTCGTGAACATACGCTTAAAACGGTAAGTAATATTTAAATCATCCCTTTAGTTCATTCTCTAGCATGCAGATTTGGTTTTTCAAAGCCTGAATTTGACTAAGTAACTTTACGTTTTTCGAGTTGTTGCTTTCCAAAAAGGCAGCTTGGGCTGAAATTGTTGAGATTGTACCACCTAAATTAGAAAGAAATGAACTAAGAATGTTTTGTTGATCTATATCAAGGAAATCAGATAAAACAATGCCAATCAATGTAGATAGTAACACAAACTGCTCGGGTGGTAGAGAAAAAAAGCATTCAAATAGTGGATTTTGATTGTTATTATTCATCGATATCACCATTTATTAGATGTTCATATTTTATCAGAATTTTGTATGTATTATTATATGGTCTATAGAAAGCTTATGTGCTAACCCATCTTTCGATTTTCCAGCTAAATTTTGACATATATTAGGCGAAATTCAGCTAAATTTCTTAAAAAATTGTCTTGAAACCCTTATAAATTCGTTTGGAATCGCGTTTGTAGTGACCTAAAAATAA
>Ga0209800_10000925_pt1 | contig 36771 bp, 48 predicted proteins | sample Higcelweek8metaG_FD_187174 | JGI IMG/M metagenome (GOLD analysis project Ga0209800, IMG submission 187174) | Freshwater pond sediment microbial communities from the University of Edinburgh, under environmental carbon perturbations - High... | ecosystem: Environmental > Aquatic > Freshwater >...
GGAGTCGTCGCGGTCTCGATCGATGACAACCGCGGCGACCTCGAATTCCTCCAGGAAAAGCAAAACGCAGGGGAGCCCGGTCCGCTATCGATCACGCTCGCCTCCGGAATTAGTTATTCTGGAAACATGATCCTTACCGGCGAGCTCGTCAAGGCGACCGGAGACGGAACGGCGTCCTGTACTTGGGAAGGCGCGAAGCTGGAAAAAATTTCTTGATTACGCCGGAGCCTACGGGCTCCGGTTTTCTGGTCCGTCGGCGCAATGGGCGCCGCTCGAGTTATCCTTCTCGGGCGCAGGTTCGATCCCTGGTCGGTCCATAGTTCACTAAAAGGAGAAAAGGAACATGAAACAGGTAATCGAAGATGAAGCGGCGACGATCGAGCTCGATCGAATAATCGAGTTCTACGAGGTCGACCCGGAGGGAAAAGACTGGGAGGACAGCAAAAAACGCCTATTATCCGCGATCATGAAAGGGCGGATCACTCTCGACGAGGAGTCCGGAGTCGTTATCATGGAACTAGTGTCACCGATCAAACTGCAAAACGACGATATCGTCAAGTCGCTCGAGTTCAGGGAGCCGACAGCGGGAGACCTCAAGGTTCTCGACAAGTACAAGGAATCCGAGTCGATGGCGAAAACGATACACCTCGCGAGCAAAATCACCAGTAAATCCATTGCAATAATCGAGAAAATGATCGGGCGCGATTTGTCGACCATGGGGGCGATAACGTCGCTTTTTTTCTGATCCTGCCCGCACCGCTCGAGCGGACGCTCTGGGCGGTCGCGAACCGATTCGGGTTCGACGGGCATGAAATGAAGCTCGGACGCCTGGCGTTCTGGTATCGCGGACATGAAGCAATATGCAAGGAAGAGGCCGCGGAGGTCGCTCGAGCATCCGGAGGGTAATAAATGGCTAACACGTTCACCATAAAAACAGTTTTTCAAGCCGTCGACAAATTCACCGGAACGACGAACGCGATAAAGAAAAAAATTGACGAGATCGGCGGATCAGCAGATAAGGCGAAGGCATCGCTCGGCGAGTCGTTTGGAAAACTTGGTTCCGGGATAAAAAAAACCGCGTTAATTCTAACCGCCTCCGCTGCGATCGCCGCAGGCGTCGGGGCTCAATTTGTAAGCGCCGCGGCCGAAGTTCAACAGTATAAAACGACGCTCGTCACCATGCTGGGGAGCCAGGAAGCGGCGAACGCGCGATTCGAAGAAATGTCGAAATTCGCCGCCTCGACTCCGTTCGAAATGAAAGACGTCGTTCAGTTAGGAAATCAACTACAGGCGCTCGGTCGCTATAGTAAAGAAAATATGACGATTCTCGGAGACCTGGCGGCAGCCTCCGGAAAACCGATAGACCAGGCGACGCGCGCGTTCTCGAAACTCGCGAGCGGACAAAAGGGCGTTGCGGTCGATATGTTCCGAGACTTGCTAATCTCGACGGACGACTGGGTCAAGGCAACGGGGAAGGGCGTTGCTAAATCCGGCGAGCTCATGGCGTCGACGGAGGAAATGCTCGCGGTCCTCCCTGCGATTCTCAAGTCGAAGGGATTCTCGGGAATGATGGCGGAACAGTCTAAAACATTTAATGGGCGCGTTTCAAATATGAACGACGCACTTTTTCAGTTTAAGGCAGCCATGGGGCAAGCGATGCTAGGTCCGATCGGGAAAGTAGTCGAGCTCTTAACTCCGTTAATCCAGAAATTTACCGATTGGGCAAACGCGAATCAAGAAGTTATCGGGACGAAAGTCGAGTCGTTTGTCAATGGACTCATAGAAGGGATTCGAACGCTCGTTTCGGTGGTCGGCGGAATTATGAAAGTACTCGGGCCGTTTACGCCGCTTATAGTCGCGATAGTCGCAGCCATTGCCGCGTATAATGCCGTAATGGTTATATATGAAATAGTAACGACCGCCGCTGCGGTCGCGCAAATGATACTAAATGGCGCAATGCTCCTAAATCCGGTCGGGCTCGTCGTCGCGGGAATCATTTTATTGATTGGCGTCATCGCGTTACTGGTAAAGAATTTCGATCATGTAAAAGCCGCGATGCTTGCCGCTTGGGAAATTGTAAAGGGACTCGGACAGGCGTTCATGAAATATCTTTTATTGCCGGTCAATTTGGTTATGGAAGCGATTGGCGGACTGCTCCGTCTTTTGTCTAAGCTCCCGTTTGTGGGCGACAAGATCGCGCCGGCGGTCGACGCGCTCGACAATTTCCAGGCGAATATGAATAAAACGCTCACCGGGACCGAAGGGGCGCTCGATTTTAAGGGAGTAGCAGAAAACGCAATGGGAAACGCATCCGCCGCAATGAGTGGCGGGGCGCCTATGTCGACACAAACGCAAACGATTAACCGAAATAACAACAGTACGGTTGACGTAAATTTCAACAATACGCCGCCAGGGACTCGCGTCGCAGCGACGGGACCGTCGGCGCCTGGCGTGACGCTTAATACCGGTTCAATGTTTGGGGGTCGCTAATGGCATATGATAATATTCGCGAGGCGAAATATATCGCTCCGTCGGGCGCGACGTTCGTCCTACAATTTGACGAGGTCGAGCGATCGGGCGGGAAAAAATCGTCAGTTCATGAACTCCCGCAACAAAACGATCCGATCGTCCAGGACTTGGGAAACCAGGCGTCGAAATATCCGCTAAACATTTATTTTACGGGGGCGGACTGCTATACACTGGCCGACGCGCTATACGATGCACTATCAGAAATCGGTCCGGGAACGCTCGAGCATCCGACGTTTGGAAATCTAGAAGTCCTCGCGACAAATTGGAACGAATCCAGGAAGTTAGTCGACGGGCTCGGGCGCGTTGATTTTAAGATTGATTTTGTACGCGCTCCTAAACTCGATTCGCTTTCCGTATCGACTCCGACGTCAATCGATAGTACGATACTCGAAAAGGCACAAACGACCGTATCGGCGTCCGTTGCGAAGTCGGCGGGAAAATATGCTCCGGAAACGGCCGCAGAAACATCATGGATAAAAGAAAAAGTATCGGCGATCGTTTCGACATATAAAACGACCTTCGAAGGAGTGACGTCATTCGCTAAAGAGGCACAAACCGAAATAAATAAAATAGTTCGGGAAGTCTCATCGACGATCGACACGCTCGTAACGAAGCCGCTCGAATTATATACCGAATGCGCAGCGATCGCGCAAATTCCTGCGCAGGTATCGACAAAAGTCCTCCGTAAAATCGAAGGCTATCGCGAGCAAATTTTATTTATTGCCGGGCAGGTCGCCGAGACCTACACGGAGGCGCTAACGCTCGGAGAGTCACTTTTCTACGCACTGGCAGGAACAGCGGCGGCGACGGTCGAAGGGACGATTTCAAGTAGGACAGAAGCGATCACGGTCGCGAGTACGGTCGAGGAAGCGACGAACGCGGTCATACAAGCGATTGAAAAACTCGAGGAAACGGTTCCGGAATATCGCGCCGATCCGGAAACTTTCTCTGCGCTCGTTTCGATCGCGATACTCGCGCGGGATAATCTGGTTGAAAAGGCTTACAGCCTGCGGGCGGAGCGCCGCTTAACACTTGCGACGGAACGGACACCGCTCGACCTTCTCGTCGAATTTTACGGAGACGGAATATCGGACCTCGACGCGGCGCTCGACGAATTTGTCGAAATAAACGTCCTCGTCGGCGACGAGATAATTTTAATTCCCGCAGGTCGCGAGGTCGTTTACTATGCCTGAAAAAGAAATCTCCGGACTAAATGATCCCAACCGCGATATTGTAAAACTACTAATAAACGGGCGCGAGTATACGGGCTGGACTGCGGCGACGATCACCATGGCGATCGATAACTGTTCCGACGCGTTCAGTTTAACCGCTCCGTTCGATCCTGGCGATCCGGTCATAATGGCTGCATTTAAGCCTATGGAATATCAGGGAGTAAAACTCTTAATTGGAAATGACGTAGTTCTGACGGGAACCGTTGACAAGGTCGATCCAAAAGTCGACGCTGGAAGTAGAACTATAACTGTCCAGGGGCGCAGCTTAACTGGTCCGCTCGTCGACTGCTCGATTGACGGAAACCTCGAATTTAACGGTTTAACGCTCGCGGATATCGCTCGTACACTCTGCAAGCCGTTCGGGGTCCGCGTTCGATCCGACTATAATACAGGAAAGATCGCCGCTGCGAGTGCTAAATTTGGTCAAGGAGCCTACGATTTTTTGTCGAAGGTCGGCGGGCCGCATAATATGTTGTTGAACTCGTCGTATACTGGGGAACTAGTTATTACCGACGGGAAGGCGCTCGCGGCGAAAGCTCCGATCGCGACGCTCGTCGAGGGGAAAAAACCGCTTTTGTCGGTCGCCGCTTCGTTCGATTCGACGGCGCGTTTTTCGGTATACAAGATCAGCGCACAGCAGGACGGATCGGCGAACGTATCGGGGAAAGTAACTGACGCGACGATCAAAAAAAACCGACCGCGACTGATCGAGCAGGACGACACGGGAACCGATCCGTCTCTTGCCGCAGCATGGGAACGGTCGAAGGCGTTCGCCGCGTCTATGTCGGTATCGGCGACCATTGCAGGATGGCGACGACCTGACGGCGCGCGCTGGGCCGAACGCCAGATCGTCACGCTCAAGGCTCCCGGGGCGATGATTGTACGAGAATCGAGGTGGTTAATCGCCGGAGTAACTCATAAATTGGACTCTGGCGGAGGATGCACGACAGACCTTCGCCTGATATTACCGGAAACGTATGCGGGAACCGTCCCGAAGGTATTACCGTGGGAATGATCGAGTTAATCGAGGTCGCGAGCGCAGCGATCAAACAGTTTAGAAATGCGCCGGGGGAATCCGTCGTCGCTAAAGGGACGGGGCTCGGAGGGGCGACGCGCGAGGCTCAAGTTTATCAACAGCACGGACTCCGCTCTCGTCCGGTCAAGGGAACGCGCGGGCTATTCGTTGGGCTCGGGTCAGGATCGCGCGAGGGCGTCGTTATCGCGCTCGAGAATTACACGCTCGAAATAACGATCGGCGAGGGCGAAACGGCGATATATTCGACAGATACCGCCGGATCGGTCAAGGCAACGGCGAAATTTAAGGCCGACGGATCGATCGAATTTAATGGAGATGGTAAACGCCTCGTAACCTGGCAGGAATTACAGGACGCGCTATCGGCGCAGGCTAACACGATAAAAACTCATACGCATCCCGACCCGACGAGCGGATCGACTGGGCCGTCGGCGGAGCTTGTGACGCTTGCCTGCGATATATCGTCCGCGAAAACGTCGACGCTGAAAACTGGCGGTTGACGTTGCGCGCGGCGTTAATCTTATGATATAATACGCGGGGGACTTAATGGAAACCGAAGGCGATCCGAAATTATACGAAACCGGAGCAGGCCCGATTTTATCAATAAACGGCGGACAGCCGGAAATGAACGAAGGCCTCGAAAACGCCGTATACTTGTCTATTTTTACGGATTCCGGATACTGGGGAAACGTCCTCGCCGACACTCCGGAAAAGTTCTCGAGCAATTTCGGCGAGATATACCGCAGGACGTTGAATAATCAAACTAGGATCGACGCCGAAAAATACGCCTCCGCCTCCCTTGCGTGGATCGTTTCCTCGGGGATCGCGAAGTCGGTCGCCGTTTCCGCATCGATCCCGGGCATCGGGATTCTCGGGTTAATCGTTATTATTGAACAGCCGAACAAAACCGTGACGTTAAAATATCAAATAAATTGGTCCACCATGGCCGTAAGGGTAGGGGCAGCATGATAACGATTCCAAAAGTGGCAGATAATCGCGACCAGATAATCGCGGACATAGAAGGGAAAATCGGCCAGACTATACCATCCTTACCGAAAGCATTTTTTCGCGTTATCGCGACCGCATACGCCGGAGCGATCGCGCTTTTATATCGTTTCGGCGTATGGGTATACGACCAGATACTTCCGCAAACTGCGGACGCCGAGGCGCTCGAGCGTATCGGGAGTCAGTACGGAGTTTATCGCGGAGCACCGGTCTCCGCTAAACTGACGGCGACCGCAACGGGAACAAACAGTTCCGCGATAGCCGCCGGGACGCTCTGGCAAAAAAACGGGATCGTATACGAACAGGAAGTTCTCGCCGAAATTACCGCCGGGGTCGTGACGATCACCGTCGAGGCGCTAACACCTGGGTCCGATTCGAATATTGAAAACGGCGAAAAGATCAGCCTAGTATCTCCGATCGCTGGTATCGATTCGGACGCGACGATAGCGTCAACTATAATCCATGGCGAGGACGAGGAAACGATCGAGTCCTATCGATCAGAAATAATGGACAGACTGGCGAACCGTCCGCAGGGAGGAGCCGCTCCTGACTATATCTCTTGGGCGCTCGAGGTTCCGGGGATCGCGAAGGCGTTCGCGTTCCGAACAGCTCCCGGGACCGTGACAGTTTATCCGCTAATCGCGACGACCGGAACGCGATTACCTGACGCGCCGAAAATTGCCGAGGTTCTCGCATATGTTCAAGATACACACCGGAGGCCGCTCTGCGCTGACGTCGCGGTCGCTGCGCTGACGGAGCGCGTCGTTAATATCACCGTGACGAGCGTCACGCCGTCGAGTCTCGATTCTTGGGAAGCGATTGCCGCAGCATGGACGGCGCATTTATTCAAACGCTATCCTGCGCAATATGACGATGAAGCAAACAAAACTGATTTTATCAGCAAATCGGCCATGTATGGCGAAGCGGCCGGAGCTGGCGCGACAATTATAGAATTCGAAATGTATCTCGACGCATCGCCTACGCCGTTCGATTATCACGATTTGACGACGTCAGAAATTTGCAAATTAGGGGTCGTTACATGGCCATAATGGAAAAAACGCTCCGGCGTTTATTACCGAACGGACAGGCTTGGCGATTGACCGGAAACGTCGGCGAACTGATCGACGCGTTCGGGCTGTCGCTCGAGCGCGCGCGCGAATTCTTGGAAAACGTGCAGAACGAAGCGATCCCTGGGCGCGCGACGTACCTTCTCGAGGCATGGCATGAAACTCTAGGTCTGGCGTTCGATAATACATTAACGCCACACGATCAGCGTATGCGCGTAAATTCCGCGTATACGTCGACCGGAGGATCGTCGCTCGATTATGTTGTCGCGCAGGTAAAAAAAGAATTCCCTCGCGTTATGATACGGGAGCCCGCATCTCCCGGGATGGCCTATTCCGTTACCGGCGACGTCAATACGACGCGTGAACTCGTAAGACTCCGAGGGCTTATAGTTCGTCTAGTATTGCTACACTTGACGCCTAATTATACAATAAGAATATTGGAGACGCTCGATTCCGCGTATACGGGCGCCTGCATTACTGGGAAAGCACGTTGCGGACGAACCATATCGTCGTTATAAAAGGGGTAAAAAATGGATAGGACAAACGCATCCGGAAGCATCGACGGAGCATACGTCGACGATGATCCTGTAAATGAAATAACCGGAACGCTCCTCGTCGCTCATGATCGGAACGCAATTCAAGAGGAATTACTTGCCGTCATAGAGGCCGCGGGAATTACTCCGAATGGAAATAATTGGGCGCAGATACTAGCCGCGCTCCGATCAAGCGCCGCGAACCTGGTCGACGCTAACAAACTGAACGGACAGCTCGCCGAATTTTATCGCGACGCCGGGAATTTGAACGCTGGCACCGTACCAGAGGCGCGACTCCCGCTCGCAGCGATCGCGGCCGCGATAAACTATACCGCCGCCGACGTACTCTTAAAACTATTGACCGTAGACGGCGCTGAATCGGGACTCGTTTCGGAAGATTCGACGAAACTAGGAGGAGTCGCCGCCGCGAATTTTATACACGGAAACGAGAACGGGGCAATTTTAGCAAATAGTGGATCGTTTTCATCTAATGCTACAAGGTCAGGATTTTATATATTTAACGGAATAACCGTTTCAGACTTGCCGGACGCAGAATTTTATTCCGGATATATAACAAAATATGATAATAATACCGGAAACGCGGAGATTGTAGCAACATCGGGGAAAAAATATGCGCGAAGTTTAGGCGGAGGAGTTTGGTCCTCATGGATTCTTATCTCCGACAATGGAGTCGCGCCTAATTCCGCAGATTCTAAGATGCTAAATTCTGCGGCGAAGGCTTTTAAGTTCCAATTATATAACGCAGGAAATACTTTATTAAAAAGAATTTGTATTTTGCCGAATGGAACAAATAGCACCGATTCGGCAAGAATAAACCTTTCATTACACGACTGGACTTTTATGTACGGAACGGGTGAATTTGTATTTAAAAACAGAAATGGATTTAAATACATCGCGCATCATGATGGCTCTGTTTCTGTCAGTACTTGTGGTATTGCTTGCTATAATCGTTCAGACGGAGGAATTGACGTTTGCATATATGCACACGCCGGACAATTTATTGAAGCCTCCGTTTTGGTCGACGGCGAAGATATTATTTTTTCGAATGGGGAGGACTTTGTTCCGTCTGGTAGTTTGTGCTTTGACTCTGCGGACACAACGACATATCCAATAAATAGAAAAACATGGAACTCGAATTCGCATCCGACGACGCTCACCGGATATGGCATAACCGACGCGCTAAAAGATTCGGTAATCGTTACGGGAACCGCACGAACGATTTATAATCAAGGTATCGTTTCATATACGCGACGAGAATTTATATCGTTCGTTCGTGGTTCGCTCAAGCTCGATTTCGTTCATGATAATTTAGCTGGTTTAATAACTGTCACCTCGGCCGGTAAAACTGTATATCAATACAATCATCCCGACAATACCGCTATAAATATAACCGTCGACGTACCGGTTTATCATTCGCAGCCGGTTGTTTTGACCTGTTCCGCTGGAAATATAACGCGGTTTATGGTAAAAGACGATGGAACCTGTTCCGGTGCGTTATACGACGAGACGGTCGCTTTTCTGAATCTTGGTTAATGGCGGGAGTTATATAATGAAATTCGGAATAATTATGTCGGCGATTTTACTCGCGATGATCGTCGCGCTTTACTTGGTCAATAAGTCGCGCGAGCGACAAAAGGAACGCGCCGACGAAGCCGAAGCGCGCGCGAAAACCGAACGCGCTGAACTCGCAAAACGCGAAAAATTCAACGCACAAATGGAGACGATCGAAAATGAACGACAAGCGAAAACCGGGAAAGTTACTACTGGCCGTGCTCTTACTGATTTCGACAATTCTCTTGACGTCCTGTCAGATATTGCCGGAACCAAAAGTCGAGTATCGAAATAGACCGATCCCTGTCGTCGCATGGCCGACGTTTCCTGATCCGTCCGGTATCGTCACTCGAACCGATGACGGGTCCGTCGTTATGCCGACGGAATATTGGCTCGCCTTGACGCGCTATATTATCGACGTAGAATTCGGAATCGAAAAAATCGAGACCTACCGGAAAACTGATAATGAGTAACGAATTTCGTGAGTATAATCGCGCGCTGACGTCGCTCGTCAATAATGGAATCCCGCGCGCCGTCGCTGAAACCTTGACGACGGTCGGAGGCTGGGCGCACTATGCGACAGCGAAAAACGTCCGTCAACGGTTCACGCTCCGAAATCAATACACGGAGCGAAGCCTGCGATTCTATAAGGCGAGCCCGAAAACACAGCTTTCAAAAATAAACGCCGTCACGGGATCAATAAGTCCATATATGGAAGCGCAGGACGCCGGAGGCGAACGTCTCCCGAAGCAGGGCTCGCGCGCTCCTGTCGCTACTATCGCGGCGCGCGGAGGAAACCCTTCGAAGGTCATACGAAAAAAATACTATGCCGGAACTATGTCGCCAGATATGTTCGTTGGCCGGCCAGGACGCGGAGGCGATCAGCCGTTTGGCGTTTGGGAGCGATATCGACAAGGAAAAACGACGCGGGTCCGCATGATCCGCAGCCTCGAGAATACCAGCGTCGAGATCAAGGCGACGCGCTGGCACCGCGACGGAGTGACACCATATGCGCGCGAGAACGTATTCGCCGAAGAATACGCGCGCGTAGCATCCCGAATTCTGCAAGAATTCGGCGCTAAATAAAAAAAAGATCATTTACACTAAAAAAACACTGTAAAAAGATTGACGCATGGTGTAAAAGGGTGCTAATATAACCGCATCGACAGGGGGTTATATGCCGAAAAAATTAACTAAATGGTCAATAAGCTGGCCGACTTCTTTACACGAACGGGCAACGAGGATCGCCGAGGCGAATCGCCGCAGTCTAAACGCGCAGGTTCTTTACTGGCTCGAGAATGGCGGAATTCCCGCCGACCTTCTCGACGAGTCGCGGGCCGATATTGCCGAGGGAATGGAGTCAAAAAAATGACAGTATATGAAAAACTCATGAACGACGCCGATCGCCTGATCGCTGACGGAGTCGCATCATCGACTGGCATCCGCGAGATTAAGTTCCGCGAAGCCGAGGATATCCGCGAGCGCGCCGAGTCAATGGAAGTCGGCGAAGCTGAACGCATTATTACCGCCTGCAAGGGCCTTTCTTGTAAGGTTCGCGCCTGTAAGTCCTGCGAATCCGCTGGGGTTTATTCATGAAAGTATACATCTCCGGGCCGATCACCGGGCATCCGAATTTGAATCGCTCCGCGTTCGACCAGGCAGTCGCGGAGATAGTCGCGCTCGGTGTCGAGGCAGTCAATCCGCATACAATAGCAGGGCCGACTCCAGAAATAATTGCATCATGGCAAACCGAAAACGAAAAATGGGAATGGTTTATGCGGAACGATATAAAGACGCTCGTCGACTGCGACGCGCTTTTTATGCTCGATGGCTGGCAATTTTCACGCGGAGCGTCAATCGAGGCTATGCTCGCGCGTGATGTCGGGCTACGAGTTTTTTATTCTCTCGACGCGCTGCGCGCTTACCGCGAAATGATCCTCGAGGTATCACGATGAACGCCGAACGGATCGTTCTAATCGCCGTATTTTGTAGTTTATTCAATAGTACCGGCGTTCATGCCGAGGATCGATCAGCGGGCATCGACGGAGTCCCTCGGGAGTATCGCGAACTAATCTTTCGCGAATCGGCGTTCGCATGGGTTCCAATTAAGGTATCCTCCGCGCTGCTCCGCGAAGAATCTCAATGGGACGCGCTGGCCGTCAACGTAAATAGAAACGCCGCGGGAGCGATCGTATCATATGACATCGGACTCGGACAGATCAACACGAAATATCTCGATTACTTTTCCCGCGAGTATAACGAAGGGAGACGAATTGATTTAACTGATCCGCGGGAAAACGTCCGGACGTCGCTCCGTCACCTGGCGAAAATGTACCGGGCGACGGGCGACTGGCGATCTGCGGTCGCGTCGTATAATTGCGGATTAACACGATTCAGATCGGGGATACCGCTCCCGCAAGTAACGAAAAATTTAACGCATAGAGTATTTGGCTAAACTTACGAGTTACTAAAAAAGGAAAGCGTCGTTATGAAATCAATATTTGACGAGGCGCGGTCCGCCGTCTCCGCGTCGCTTATACAGCAAATGCTCGAAACAAATGGCGCATATTGGGACGCTGGCGAATACTGGACGCGGAATCCGCTACGCGCTGACGGAACCGTCGGATCGTTCTCGATCAGTGAAACTGGGGTTTGGCACGACTTCGCCGACGATACCGGAGGAGACCTGATCGACCTGATCGTCGATATGCGAAAATGCTCAAAAAAAGAAGCCGCCGAGGAAATAGTCCGCATGGGTGGACATTACGTCGCAGAAGACACTCGACAAAGTCGCGAGACGTCGAAAAAGGAAAAACAGCGCGACAAGTTTCCGCCGCAAATTCCCGCTCCGGAGGCCGCGCTCAAGAGTCTAAACCAGGCAATGCGGGCAGACTGGGCGCGCGATCGATACGGCGAACCGCTCAAGGGGTGGACGTATCGCGACGCCGACGCTCGCGTCGTATTTTGCGTCGTCCGGTATGAAAAGAAAAAACCTGACGGAACTATCGCGAAGGACGTCGTTCCGTTCTATTATGGTATTGACGAACGCTGGCACAACGGGAGCCCGCTCGACACTGGCCGACCGCTATTCAAGCTCGACCAGGTCTCCCGCGCTGATCGTTCGGTTCCGGTTCTCGTCGTCGAGGGTGAAAAATGCGCGTCCGTCGAGGTTCCCGGATATCTCGTCGTCACCTGGTCGCAGGGGACAGCGTCGGTTCTAAAAACCGACTGGTCTCCGCTCGAGGGTCGCGAAATTATAATTTGGCCCGACGCCGATCATCAATACGACAAGGCCGGTAAACTTATTCCATGGCATGAACAGCCAGGCATGAAGGCCGCGCTTACGATCGCAAAACGATTACCAGGGGCGCGAATTCTCGACGTTCAGAGTAAAGCCGCGCAAAAAAACGGCTGGGATATTGCCGACGCCGTTTCCGACGGAGTCGATCCCGTTGCATTTATTGCCGACACGCTGCCGCAGGTTGCCGGGGAAACAGGACGATCGGACGACGCGCTCCCGTTCGTAGTTCTCGGGCATGATACCGCAAGCCATTATTTTATGAGACGCGATTCCCGCGTCATTTTCGCAGTAGGTCGCGGATCGTTCAACGCGATTAAGGCGCTCGAGATCGCTCCGCTTTCATACTGGGCGATCGACTTCTCCTCGAAAACTGACGGAATCCGCGCTGTCGATATTTATGATTTTTTGATTAACCTATCGGCGGACGCTGGATCGTTCGATCATACAAAAGTAAGGGGCGCCGGAGTGTGGCGTGATAAAGACGGAATAGTTCTTAATGACGGGCAGCGCTTAATTATGCCTGACGGCACGGTTCGCGCATATGACGAACACCGGTCGGAATTTGTGTATATAAAATCATCGGTAAAGTTTGGGGCAATGGCAGGACCGGAGGCGACAGACGAGGACGGAGCACAGCTCGAGGAGCTATTCAAGGCGCAATCTTGGACCGATCCCGCGATGGCTACGCTGGCTATGGGCTGGGCGCTGATAGCTCCGTTCGGTGGTATGCTAAAATGGAGGCCGCATATTTGGCTAACTGGACGAAAGGGGTCTGGTAAATCGTATATGCTCGAAAACCTGATCGCGCCGCTCTGCGGGCCGTTTGCTCATCGCGGATCAGGAAAAGACACGGAGGCCGGAATTCGCCGTTCGTTGAACATGGACGCGCGGCCGGTAATCCTTGACGAAATGGAGCCGAAATCCGCGAAGGCGCGCGAAAAAATCGGGAGCCTGCTCGAGCTCGCAAGAAACGCCTCGAGCGACGGTTCCGGCGTTATAACGATCGGAGGCGGAGTCGATGGCGGAGCCGTTACGTTCGTTATTCGATCGTGTTTCGCGTTCGCGTCCGTACAAGTTCCAGACGAGGACGCCGCCGTCGCGTCACGTATTATACGAATGGAACTACGCGCAGAGACCGACCAGGCCGCTAAATTCCGACGCTGCGCGGAGCTTTACGCCGAATGTATGCAGGACCCTAGTCGGTACACTCGCCGAATGTATCGGGCCTTGCCGCGGATACTTTCCGACGTCGAGTTTATACGATCGGCATATCTCGGTATATTTGGAGAACAGCGCAGAGTCGACCAGGTTGCGCCGCTATTCGCCGCAGCATGGGCCGCGCAGTCGTCGTCAACGATACGCGACTCGGACGCCGGACGCGAATGGCTCTCGGGATGGCTCGATCGCCTGGTCGCGTCCTCCGGAGAATCCGTCGAGGACGAGGACGCGGTCGTCCGTCATTTAATCGCCGCGCAAGTAAGAAACGACGACGGGAAAACGCGAACCGTAGCGGAGTGGATGAACGGGGTAATCTTGAACGGCGAGGAGGGCGCCGAGGCGAACCTGCTCTCGCGCAATGGTATCCGGCTTATGGACTACGAAGGAAAGCGCGTCGTCGCGATCGCGGCCGATAATCAACACGTTCGGAAAATTCTAACGGGGACAGCTTACGAATCGGGATACGGCGCACAGCTCCGGCGAAATAAACTATGCGTCAAGGATTCGCATACCGTCCGTTTCGCCTGCGGTTGCCTGCGGGCCTGTCTGATCGATTGGACAGGGTTCAAAAAACAATATATCGGCGAGACCGTCATCGCACAGCCTGCGCTCGCGGACGACACGATTCCGTTCTAATGGGGGATAAAATGATTTTAATGAAAAACTGCGATTGTATGGACTACATGGCGACGTTGCCGGACAAATCGTTTGCCGTAGCGATTGTCACGACCTCGGATTCGACCTCGTTTGGATGGAAAAAGATCCCGAATATTATGCCGCTGCGCTCAAGCGATACCAGGAACACGCGGCGCAGGCGACGCTATTCGCTCCGCAGGAATTACGCGCAGGAAATTACGCGCAGCTCGACCTCGGGGGGTTATAATGGGACGAAATAACGAGGCCGCTATTATCGCGCAGGTACTAATCGAGGCGACGCGCAAGGGCTGGCGATTATTTCGGAATTCCGTCGGTCTCGCGTTTATGGGCGGGCAGATAACGGAGGAACGGACGATCACAGACAAAGCAGGAAAGCCGGTTCACCTGGTCGAGCTCGTTAATCCGCGGCGCGTCGCTGTCGGGCTCTGCAAGGGATCGAGCGACCTCGTCGGATGGCGTCCGGTCGAAATCACTAACGCCATGATAGGGAAAACGATCGCGCAATTCGCAGCCGTCGAGTGTAAAACGCAAGGGTATAAACGCACGACGAGCGAACAGGACAATTTTATCGGCCAGGTAGTAAAAAATGGCGGATTCGCGGCGATCGCTCGCGAGCAGTCCGACGGTTCCGTCGTATACGAGGAAATAAAAACGGAGTAAAAAACACGTTCTGGACTTGTGTTTTATGTAACTATGATATACTATGATATACATATAATGAGGCGTACTAATGACATATTTTAGTTTATGTTCTGGAATCGAGGCGGCGCGATGATAGTTCTGCGAAACTACCAACGCGCGATCCTGAACGATCCCGCGATCGTCGACATACTTTACTGGCTCGAGGGTAAACGGCCGGAACCAACAAAAAAACGGCCGGTCGTCGTATCACCTACCGGTTCGGGAAAAACTGCCATGTTCTGCGCAATAGCAGAATATTGCAAGGCGCGACGACTCCGCGTCCTGATCCTGGTACACCGACAGGAAATACTTGAACAAACGCTCCGCGCCATGCAAAAAATCGGCGTTACCTGCGGGCAAATTCGCGCGGGAAAGCCGATGACAAGCGATTTAATACAAGTCTGCATGGTCGGGACGCTCGTCCGCAGGCTCGACCGCGTCGCTCGTCCTGATATAATTATCACCGACGAATGTCATCATACGCCGTCGCCGACATACCGACGAATTCGCGAATACTGGTCGTCGGTCCCGGCTCCTGGATTTACGGCGACGCCGTCGAGACTCGACGGCGAAGGACTCGGGAAAGATTACGATTCGATTATACTCGGGCCGTCAGTCTCCGAACTAGTCCGCGATGGATGGCTCGCCGTTCCGGTTCTTTACAGGCCGCCGGAGGAAGTAACAGCACAATTTCATGTAACGCGCGGAGACTTTGATTCGAAGGAACAGCAAACCGTTATGTCAGGACGGAAAATCGTCGGAGACGTCATCGCGCACTATCGGAAACACCTCGACGGACAGCCCGTAATCGTTTCATGCGTATCCGTTGAACACGCTAAAATGATGGCGGGAGTATTCTCCGGAGCAGGATATACCGCGCGGGCCGTATGGGGAGACATGAAAACGGAGGATCGCGAGTCGGCGCTCGGAGGGCTCGGAGACGGATCAGTCCAGGTAGTCACGTTCGCGGACCTTATCGGGGAGGGAGTCGATATCCCGGCCGTCTCCGGGGTTATAATGCTGCGCCGAACGCTTTCGCTTTCGCTTTATTTACAAATTGTCGGCCGCGCTCTCCGGCCTATTTACGCCGAAGATATGCCGCTCGAAACAGCAGAACAGCGTCGCGCCGCGCAACTTGCTGGACCGAAGCCACGCGCTATCATTCTGGACCATGCCGGAAATTATCAATTACACGGGCACGTTCTGGCAGATAGAGAATGGACGCTCGACGCTAAAAAACGAGCAGGAAAAAACCAGCCGGCTCCGACGACGACAAGCTGTCCGCGCTGCTATGGAATTTGGCCCGGGAAGCCGCGCGAGTGTCCCGCCTGCGGGTGGTCGTTTGTCAAGGCCGAGGCCGCAAAAAAAGCCGCTGACATTAAGGTAATCGAGGGCGAGCTCGTCGAAGCGGGGATCGCGGAGGCTGACGCCGAATCGACTGCGCAGTTTATCTCCGCGGCGCTCAAGGCAAATCCAAAAAACCGACAAAAAATACTTCTCGGCCGCGCGTTCGCGCTCGCGGTCGATGGCGAACATGGAAAGAATACGCTCGGCGCGCTCGCGAAGGCGGTCGGATATTCCGACCAGTGGACGCGCTGGGCTTGGGACTATGTCAAGGCGAAGCATCCGGCCGAGGCCGGATCGAGATAAAAAGGAGGATCGAAGGAAATGGAAAAATGCGTAACGATTGAATTTAAGGGCGTCGAGCTTGAAATCTCGGGGGATTATACGCCGTATACGCCGGCGAAAATTACCGCCGATCCGTATGATTCAGCGCCGGCTGATGGAGGGACGTTCGAAAATATCGCGGTCTTTGTCGGGGAAGTCGACATAACAGACCTACTTGGACAGGACGTCGTCGAGGAAATCGAAAACGAGGCCGCGGTCAATGCTGCGGAAAATGACGAACCAGATTATCCGGAGGACTATAACGATGAATAAATATACAAGGATACGCGATTTTGACGGCGCGCTCGCGAGCGGGGTCGGGTCGTCCGACATTCCGATACTCGCAGGACTCCATCGTCATTATGGATCGACGACGCTCAAGCTATGGGAGCAAAAAACCGGACGCGGCGAAAAATGGAACGGAAACGAGCGGACACGCGTCGGTCACGACCTCGAGGCCTATGTCGTTTTTCGGTTTGTCGAGGAGAAATTCGGCGAAGATATTGCCGCCGACGTATACAAGGCGAAGCTACGCGACAGATCATCGGGGCCGTTTAAGGCGATGACGGAGGCCAGAAGCCCGGAAAAACCGTTCTGCATTGCTCACGCCGACGTTCTGGTCGATGGACAGATTTTAGTCGACCGCGGCGATGACGGACCGGTCGACCTGCCCGACGCGCCGTTTATAATCGAGGCGAAAACGGTCGGCGCATATGCTGGCAAGCGTCGCGAAGGACGGATTTTTACCGGATACGACCAGGACGATCGGACCGCTCAAGGAATCCCGGACGCCGTTTTTCTCCAGGTCCAGTGGCAATTATTATGCTATGGAGTCGAATTCGCATACGTCGCGGCGCTAATCGATAATCAATACAGCTCTTGGGGTCCGATCGAGGCCGATACGCGCGTACAAGCGAAATGCTTAGCGCTCGCGGAACGATTTTGGAGACTCGTTTCGACAGATACCGCACCGACGCCGGAAACATGGGACGACGTTCAGAGACTTTTCCCGGAGCAAACAGACACTACCGTTATGATAGCCGGAGATCAGGAGGCCGACGTCCGCGAAATGATCGCGCGCGACAAGTCCCTCGCCGATCGAGCGAAGGCGATCGACGAGGAACGCGACGACATAAAAAACGCGATTGGCGTCCTCTTGGGCGAGAGCTCCGTCCTCTCCTCCGGGTCGGGCGATATACTGGCGAAATCGAGCGAAACGACGCGCGAGTCGGTCGTCATAATGGCTCGAGAAAAAGATATAAAAAAGGCGCAGGCGAGAAAATCTCCTCCGCCGCTGACCGAAGAAGAAGGGCAGATTCTCGAGCTTGCCGCAGCCGTCCGCGAACTCGGACTCGTTACGAAATCATCATTCCGACAGGTAAGGTTCTAAAATGGGAAAAGCAAAAAGAAACCGAAGCGTCCGCCGACAGATCGACATGATCGCGACCGAAACAGCGCACAGCGAAGCGCCGAAAATACCGCGGGTAAAGTGGTATCATAAAATACCTATTTTCGGGACAATGGCGTACCGAAAAAAACACCGGGAATATGTTTCAGCGCTCGTCATGTTCTCGGCGACGCTCGTCGCAGCGTCAAAAAAAACGTACCGCGGGAGTAAAAAATAGTTGTGTTTTATATAACTATGGTATACAATGAGTAACAAACAGCCGGGAAACCGGACGAATTAACTTCCGAATTCGTCCGCGCCGCCGTTGGCGTCAACGCGGACACCTGGGGGCGCAAGGCTAAGCAGGCGACGGAGCTATGGCCGGAAACAGCTGTGCGGCTCCTTGGCGGGTTCGACTCCCGCCGCTCCCGATCGTTCCGCGTATGCGGGACATAACTCCCGGCGGGGATAAACGCGAAAGTCTTATAGGTATTGATTGACGGTTTACCCTTCGCCGCCGTCGGCGATACGAAGGGAGTCGCGTCGCCGGTCCGTTACACAGCGGACGACCGCGAACTCCGATATCTTACCGGAAACGGTCGGAGCGAAATCGCAAGGCGGCATTTTTATTTATGGGGGATTATATGGCAATAAACCAGAAACCGGACGAGGAAAAACAGGTCGCGCGCATCGGGCGACGCGGGCTCGAGACGGCCGTCGAAAAAATGACGCCAGAAATTATGGCGATTGCAGCGCCGTCGGTACGCTCTGCGGGGTCGACATGGCTCAAACGGGCGATTGTATCGATCGCGAACGACGACAAGCTCCGCGACGTTTTACAATCCGAGGCGGGTATTTTTTCCGTAATAAAAGGATTTGAGAAAGCCGCTACAATGGGACTACAGCTCGGAGGGCAATTCCCGCAGGCGTATATGACGGGATTCGACGGGAAAGCCGAATTGATCGTTTCCGCAGAGGGATTCAAACACACCGCAATTCACGGGCCTGGCGCCGTTCTGTCTGATATGCTAATTCGCCGCGTTTACGAGGGTGAAAATTTTGCTGTCGACTTTGCTGGAAACACCGTCGCGCACTCTTACGACGGGAAAACAGAACGCGGGAAAGTTATCGGCGTTTATTGCATTATGACGCGAACCGACGGAGTCAAGATCATAGACTATATGACACGCTCCGAGGCGCTCCGGGTTCGCGACGGTCACTCGAAAGCATGGCGCGCTTTCCAGGCTAAAAAAGTCTCCTCCTGTCCGTGGAACACCGACGAGGACGCAATGATCGAGAAAACAGCCGCTAAAAAGTTTCTCCGAAAATTTGCCGCCGAAGCCGAGGGACTCGCGATGCTATTTGGTCAGGACGCCGACGATTTCGACGATCAGTCTACGACCACTCCCGAACCGGCTCCTCGAGACGTTTCGGACCGCATGGCCGATCACCTGGACCGCAGAACAGAACGCACGGCGGCCGCTCCTGTCGTTCCGCAGGCGGATACCGTCGAGGCTGAAGTCGTCGCCGATACTGAACCGGTGCAGGAATCGAAGCCGGTGGAGTTGTTTTAATATGACAGAAACCGACCTCGTCACCATAAAAAACGCGGCGAAGATGCTCGACTGCTCGGAAATGACGATTCGTCGGCGTATGAACGAGGGCGCGTTCGGCCCGATCGTCAAGCGCGGACGGAAATTCCTGCGACTATATCGCGAAAATGTCGAGGCATTCGCGCGCTCAGTCGAGGAAATTCGCTCGATCGTTCCGATTCAGCCCGCAGGATACGTCCATGAATCGGGGAGCGCTCCGGGTCGCCGTACCTGCGACGCCTGCGGGATCGTATGGGCTCCGACAGAAATCGTCACGCCGAACACCTGTCCGGAATGCGGCGAGGCGCTAAAGTGACGCCGCGAAAAGTATTACATCATGGGAAAGTATATGACAGCGTCGTTTCGGCGGCCGATGGGATCGGTGTACACAAAAACACGATTCTCCGCGCGCTCAAGTCAGGGAACATACTACACGGCGACCGCGTTACCTATTTTTACGAACCGGAAAAACGGAACGAACCACAAATCGCCGTAAAAGTATCGCGAGGCGATGGTCCGTTAATTAGAAAACCGATCACGCACGGGATCGGAATTTTGCGAAGGTAGGGGAAAAATGCAAGATATCAACAACTGGACAGGAACGGGGCGCCTCACTCGAGACGCCGAACTAAAGTATACCAGCGGAGGAATGGCCGTCGCGAAATTCTCGATCGCCGTGAATCGCAGCGTTAAAAAGGGCGACGCATACGAGGAAACAGCGTCGTTTTTCGACTGCATTTTATGGGGAAAATTCGCCGAGGCAATGAATCAACACCTTACAAAAGGAAAACAGGTTATGATTTCCGGAGAGCTAAACCAAACCCGTTGGGAACAGGACGGGCAGGCTCGGAGCCGCGTCGAAATAACCATTGATCGCCTTATGCTCGGAGGATCACCGCAGGCAAACGGATACCATGCGGGACAAACGGACGCATCAGCGGGTGTTCCTGGTGCAATAGACGAGGATATTCCGTACTAATATGAAACGCGCGCGCGAAAAAGTAAACGAATGGGCCGACCTCGCATACGAACGCCGGCTCGGGTCTCACGCTGCGCAATTCTGGACGATCCGCGATATCCTCGAGGGGAAACTCGCCGTCGATCCGGGGCGCGCTGCGATCGCCGTTCAATTTATACGGGAAAAATGCAAGGAGTCCGAGGATCGAGCTCACCTGCTAGCGATCCTCGAGGGAATGGGGTACAAATGACGACCGATCAGATAATCAAGGAACTCGACGAAATCGCAATGCGGAATCCTACGGAACGCGACGTCGTCGAGCAACTAAAAACCGAAGCGCGAGACCGAAACATTAGAACGATCGCCGTCGAGGGCTCACTTCACGAAGCAATTAAGATAATCGAAACGAGGAGAAAATCATGAATATGTTTTTTCTTGGGTTTATTTTGGGAATTGTTTCTTTCGGGATCGCGGGAATATTTTGCAGCTTGCCGAAAATAGGCCGACGCGATGCTCCGCAACTATGGGACGTCGTCGCGCTGGTACAATCCGACGGGAAATGGAACGTCGTAAAATGGTTGGGCGATAAAGGCGAACCAGGTCGGCGCGTCGTTCTCATGCGTCGCGAATCCGTTTCAGCCATAATCGAGGAAACGAAACCATGCTGATAACGCTCCCGCGCGCTCTCGATCCTGACGCCTATTATTCACAAACGAACAACGTCGTCGAGACAATCCTCGCGAAATGCAAGGCAGACCGGAAACTCGAAACCTGCGGTCCGACAGCCGCTACGATCATCGTCGACGCGCTCGGGAAGCTCCTCCCGATCGTCGCTCCTGGCGGGTGGAAACCACAGCCGGAGGACGTACTCGCCGCATGGTTTAATGATCCGCGAAATTATGACGCCATGCGGCGCGCTCGCGACGGGATCGATCCGGCGTCGATTATGGGGAACGAGGTGCCGCAATGGTATCCGCCTGCGCTGGCGGCCGTTTTCGGGGTCCGCTCGACGTTCGCCTGGGGATTTTCGTTCGACCTGGTCCGCGAGGAGATAGAACGAGGGCTCGGAGTCCTCGCGACGATAAAGAATCCGGGACATTATATCGCGATTGTCGGTGTCGACATTGATCGCCGGGAACTATTGTACCATGATCCATGGCCGGGCGATCCATGGCCGGGACGATATAAAGGATTTGGCGGGCAATGCCGTAGACTTTACGAGCTCGAGCTCGTAAATATACAGCCGTACCGGGTCGAAATAGGATAATAGGGGTTTATACTGAACATTGCATAATGGATTTATGCTGTTCAGTCTAATTTATGTTAGGCCGACGCCTTCGGCGCCAATAAGGAGAAAAAATGAATATCGATGATAGAAGCCATTTAATAATTCCAATTGAAAGTATAAAAAAACAGGAATATGAGAAATCTGGTTTTGGTGAAGTTTTTAATAGACAAAATATTCCTGAACATAGTCAGAAGCTGAAAAGAAATTTTTCTGCTATTACTTCTCGATTACAGCAAAGTAAAGATTTTGAATATATTGACACCTTAACAGTTTCAATTGTTACTCCTAAAGAATGGGATGCAAAAAAAGAAAAGGGACATCTCAATGACCTTGGATTCACAATACTGGATTATAGTCGGAAATATCCAAATATCGTGACCGTCTCCATTCCTAAAAACAAATGGCCTGAAGTAGAAAAGAAAATTAGTCTATATGCAGAAAAAGGTGGGGTCGGAAAAACAAACTTACAGGCAATCAATGGCTTTATTCCTCGATTAGCAAGTGATTCACTTAATATTACTACAGATGAAAGTGATAAATTAATAGATGTGAATATTACTTTTTTTAGTATACTTACTAAAAAAGAAGTAATAAATATAAGTGAACACTTGATTACTGAACTTAAAAAAAATAATAGGTCTGTTAAGGTTATCCAATTATCAGATGATGATGTTATTGTTTCTTGTTCAGCATCGATTAATGAATTAAAAGGTATTGTAAAAGACTATATATCTGTAAAATCAATTGTGAATGATGATATTGTATTTATTGAGAAAGCATCAATCCGGACTAATTCTCATAAAACTGTTTTGGTTTCGAGGCCATTAACAAATCAAATCATTGCTGTCATTGATGATGGTATTTCTCCGCGTGAGGATTTAGCACCTCTAGTTACAGAGCGATTGTCTCCACAGGTTGCAAATGCAGTTACTGTTCCAGCAATACATGGAACGTATGTTGCAAGTAGATGCGTATTCGGAGATCTAGACCTTGATTCATTAGGTTCTGAAGTCGAACCTTGCTGTTGGCTTGATGATATTCCCGTTTTCGGTATAGATAGTTCAGGTAATAAATTAAGTCCAAGAGAATCAGATTTAATAAATGCAATTGATGCTTTTGTGAGCAAAAACTATAAAACAGTTAAGATTTACAATTTATCATTAGGATTTGGCGCCCCACTGATTTATCAAAAGTTTTCAGAGACCGCAAAGCGTTTGGACCTGTTAAGTAAAAAATATGACGTTTTATTTGTTATTGCATCTGGAAATAATAATTCTTTATTAGGCCTCTTCCCTGAAGATCATTTCAAAAATCCATATGCAAGCATATCATCACCTTCTGAATCATTAACTTGTTTATCTGTTGGCTCAATTGCAAAAAAAGAATCAGCAATTTCAATGTCAAAGTATAATGAAATATCTCCTTTCTCAAAAATCGGACCTGGACTATTCGGTAGTATTAAACCAGATCTTGTTGCGCATGGCGGGAATCTAGTAAATGGATATAAACCTGATGCTGATATCTCAACGTGTGGATTTTCTGTAGCTAATGGATTAATTGAAAATGATATTGGTACGAGCTTTTCGGCCCCAATCGTCTCAAATATTGCTGCTCAATTATTTGACTACTATCCAATGTATGGATCAAACATGATACGGGCATTGCTTATCCATGGTGCAGAGGAACGCATTTTTCCACAAAAACTGAATATTGAATCTCATCTAGGTTGTGGCTATGGTGAACCAGATTTGCAAAAATGTTTGCAAAGCGATAACTTTTCTTGTGTGTTTCTAACTGAAGGAGAGCTGGATACTAGTAATTATGATCTTGTGCCATTTTATATTCCTAAAATACTTGCAGATGGAAAACAGTCACTACGTATAAAAATAACAATAACGTTTAATCCAGAAGTAAATAAAAATAATGATGAAGAGTATTCATGTTCAAGAATATCAAGTAACTTACAACGGCTTAAAGATAATTGTCTTACAAAAAAAAATCCTGAAGAAATAAATCTATCAGCACCATATAGCACAGTGATTAGGTATAGTTGCTCAATGAAACGCAATATTGAGCCCGGAGAATGGGCAGTAAAATTACGTTTATACTCACGTAATGTTGATCAAGCAATCTATAAACAGAAATATGCTTTGGTTATTGAGATACGCGATGAACTTAGTAAAATAGATTTGCGAGAACAAGTTATCAACGAAACAGGTGAAATGTATATCAAAAAGCTGAAAGAAAGAAAAATGGCCTAACAACTGCTTCAACCTGACTCGGCTATGTCACGATTCTTGCTAGTCGTCGCTACGCTCCTCGGCAAGAATCGCGCCATTACGCCTCGCAGGTTAAGCAAATGTTATACGGACGGCAAAAGGCATAACAAGTTATGCCTACAAGCCGCAAAGGAGAAAAGATGAATATATTCGAGTTTGCGGACATTATCGATAAAAGCATTGTTATTACTCGGTACGCAAATCAAGACGGACGATTCTCTGCATCGTTTGATTACTGCGAAACAAAACAAGGTGCATGCCTTTGCGGCGAATATGGAAACGGAAAAACTCCGCAAGAAGCATTAAACAACTATAAAAACAAGATAATCGGGAAGACTCTTGTTTTTAATGCAATGAGCGATGATTATCGGCAAGAATACGTCGCTCCGAAAATGGAAGACGTATAACAACGAGTTCGACCTGACAACTTAGTAAAGTTGCAGGTCAACTCAATGTTGGATGGATTCTTTAGCGGTATAACAAGTTATACCGACACGAACTAAACCGGAGGAAGTAATATGCGAAAGAAGCCTATTGATGCCAATGAATACGATTTCGATATGTTTGAAAATTGGTTAGATGAAAACGGCGTTGGAGAACTGTTTGACGATTGGTCGCAATGGTGGGAATGTTGGAAAACCGCCTATCATTGGGGACAAGAAAATGGCATCTAACAACTGATTCCACCTGACTCAATGCAGAAGGCCGTCGTTTATGCGACGTCCTTTCTATTAAAAAAACTGTTCTACTTTCTCAATAAGTCCGTCGCGCGCGAGTTTTTCTCGGACCGCCTCGCGGATATACTCGCACCGATTACACGGAATAATATCTTTCCATGTATCCGGAACACGAATCGGAATAACGTACTTTTTTCCATAAACCGTTGGTCGGCCTGCTCCCTTACGCACTCCGCCATGATCGGATAATCGTTTTTTTTCCATGTTTCATACCTATTTTGTCGGGAGCTGATCCCAACATTCCCGGATTATTCTTGAAATAAACATACACCAACCATGTAACATAATCAATTAGTTTATACAACAATCAAGTTTTGCAAAACCGACAAACTTGATTTATGTTATACAACAATCAAGTGGTAGTTTTTATGAAACTTGATTATTGTATAAAAAGAATATCACTGATAGCTATTCTGTTGCGCTGGAAAAATATGCGCAACAACAGCGCAACAGAACACGACACACGAACACGAATAGCTAATTCCTTATTATATATATATTTCTTTTAAATAATATATATAAAAAAGTAGGCCTGTTGCGCTGTTGCGCTTGTTGCGCAGAATTCAGTCCTCACGCGGAGTAAAAAAAATTGATTGCAATATAATAATCAAACTATGTATATGGTGAAAGTAAGCGCAACAAGCGCAACAGCGTTACATCGTTATCCTGTAAGGAATTAGGGTGCAACAGTAGCGCAACAAGGCGCAACAAGGCGCAACAGACCAGCACACAAAGCGACGTAAATCTATACACTGTATGAAATTAAGGTACTGTCTAGCCGATAAAATCGCTCACGGGTACTGCAAGGCGCCGAGAATACCTACTTTCTCCATTTTCGGGGTCAGTTTACAATTTTACAAATAAGGGATAAAATATATAAATGATTGTAAACCTCACGACCTTCGCTGACCTGGCCGGAGTCGGAAAGCCTTGCGTAACTTTGTCAGTACAACGGGGAAAGCTCGTCACGAACTCCGCCGGGTTTATTGACACGACCGATCCGATAAACTCCGCATACCTGCAAAAGCGAAAAAATAAGCTCGAGGGCAAAAAAACACCAAATGATAAAAAAGCGCCGGAGCAGCGAATGGCGACGAAGGACAAGCCGTGCAAAACGAAACCGTTAAAAAAGACAGCGACTCCGAAACCTGCAAAAAAGGCGACGACGAAGCTCGAGCACCTGGACGGCGTCGAAATGTCGATACCGGACACAGACCTCGACGATGACGGAGAAAAGATCGACGAACCGCTCGATCAGCTCGACAAGCTCGCGGCCGACGTCCGCTTGAAAAATGCGCAGGCTAAACGGCACGAATTGAAATTCGAACAGGATAAAGGAAACGTCGTCAAGGTCGAGATAGTCGAGCGCATGGCGTCGAAAATAAACAACGAAATAAAAACGAGACTGCAAGACTTACCGCGGCGAGTTACTCCGCGGATTATGGCCATGGCTCGATCAGTGTCCGATGATAAAGAAGTACAGCTTGCGCTCGAGCGTGAAATAGACGACAGCCTCGAGGCGATATCCGTCGCGCTGGGGGCTTCTCTTGTCTGAATTATTCACCGAGGCAGATATCGCGGAAATGACGAGCAGGGTCGCGAATATATTCCGGAGCGCGATCCCGGAGCGGATAACGACAATGCTCGTTTCCGAATGGGCCGAAAGGCGGCGCATTTTACCGAAGGGATTAACGAGCAGGCCGGGGCCGTTCCGTTTTTCAGAAACTCCGTATATGCGCGAGATAGCCGACTGTCTATCCGAGTCGTCGCCGGTCCGAGAGGTCGCGCTTATGAAGGGCGCACAGCTTGGAGGAACAGTCGCCGTCGAGGAAAATTTCATCGGATACGCTATCGACGTTTGTCCCGGGCCTATGATGGCATTAACTGGCGACAAGGATATGGCCGACGTATGGATGGAAAAGCGCGTCGATCCTATGATCGAATCGGCCGGTCTCCGTCCGAAGATATTCTCGCAGGTAAAAAAACATCATGGACATAATACAGGCGACACGAAAAACGCGAAGGAATTCCCGGGAGGATTCCTGCTTGCCTATGGTCCGCGCTCCGGGTCTAAATTACGATCGAATGCTATCCAGTATTTAATGCTCGACGAGGAGGACGCCTATCCGCTCGAGTTAGGGAATGAAGGCGATCCGATTGCGCTCGCGATCCGCAGGACAGACACGTTCGAAACGTCACGGAAAATTTTGCATATTTCGACGCCGCTCGAAATGGAGACGTCAAGGATAAACGCCGCATACCTCGGAGGGGATCAGCGGAAATACTTTGTCCCGTGCAAAAAATGCGGGACGATGCAAGTTCTCGAATGGTCAAACATGAAATATCTTACCGACGATCGGGGCCGGCTTGTGTATAACTCGGTTAGGTATAAATGCGCAAATTCAGACTGCGGGGCGGAGTGGACGAATTCCGACAAGGCGTTTTTTTTACCGCGCGGAGAATGGCGTCCTACGGCCGAGTCATCGCGCCGAAATTTTCGGTCGTATCACCTGTCGAGCCTGTACTCGTCTCCGGGGGCGCGATCATGGGAATCGATCGCAGAGGAATGGCTCGTGTCGAAGGACGAGCCCGCGAAACTGCGCACGTTCGTTAATACGGTTCTCGGGGAACCATGGCAGGAACGCGGGGACGCGCCGGATCATGCGCGTATAATGATCCGGCGCGACCTCGAGCCATATTCCTCGGGGGAAACGCCGATCGGATCAGCTCCGCTCCTCGTTACACTTGGCGCCGACGTCCAGGAGGATCGCATCGAAGCGGAGATCGTTGCATGGTCGGTTGGAAAGGAATCGCACAGTATCGGGTATTATGTTCTCGAGGGCGATACATCGGACCTACAAGGCAAGGCATGGCGCGGCCTTGACGACCTGATATCGAACGAACACGCGGGGCTATCGATAACGCTCGCGCTCATCGATGCAGGATTCCGGACGTCGGTCGTATATCAATTTTGCGAACAGTACGAATCCGGCGTCATGCCATGTATGGGAGAATCCTCGCAGTCATATGGTCGGAGACTATTCGCGCTCCGCGACTGTCCAGGATATGCGACGCAGCGCGTAGACATACAAACCGGACAGCTCAAGGGCGAGCTATACGGATACCTGCAAAAGCCGTTTCCGTCCGAAGGACAGAATTTCCCGCCGGGGTTCTGTCATTTCCCAGCCGATTATCCGGAGCGATATTTTTTACAGCTCACCGCGGAAAAGCGGATCAGGGAGAAAACGCGCTCCGGGGCCGTTCGCTATATTTGGAAAACGATCCGCGATCGAAACGAGTCGCTCGACTGTCGCGTTTATGCGATGGCTGCGCTTTACGTTCTCGCCGCGAGGATCGGCGAGGAAGTAAGTCCCGATGAGCCGATCGCATGGGATCAATTTTGGACGATGGTTCTCGCGTCAACAGCCGAATAAAAGCTATTGACCGCTTGTCATCGCCATGATATAATACGGTCAACGATAAACTATTTTTATTTATATACGGGGGCTGGTATGCGGACAAGCTCGGAAATACAGGCCGATTTAACCGAAGCGCGAACGGCGCTCCGGTCCGCTTTGTCCGCGCAATCATACTCCCTTGACACCGGCCAGGGTAAACAAACCGTAAGCCGGGCTAATCTATCCGAAATAAAAAATTATATTCACGACCTCGAGATCGAGCTCGATCAGTCGACGGCCTCGGAAAACGGTTGCGGAGGGCTCGTCGCTGGCGAGTTACGTCGTCGCTAATGGCTGGCATATTTGACCGAGTAAAACTTGCCGCCGACGCCATAGCTGGCCGCGTTTCCGCCGTTGCGCGTTGGGACTATCGTTCCGGAACGAAGTCCGGCTACATGATGGACGGATCGAAATTCCGCGGAGGGATGCTTTATCCGTCCGCGTTCGATTTCGATCATAACGCTTTACGAGATCGGAGTCGTGTCACATATTGGGAGACGTCGCAGGCCGCAGGGATTTTGAATAGTCTCGTCGATTCTGTCGTCGGGACAGGGCTTTCCGTCGAATGCTCTCCGCTCTGGTCGCTTATTGGCGACCATGGTCTCGACGAAAAAGCGCAGCACAAATTCGCGCGCGATATTGAAACACGATTTGATTTATATATGCGATCGCATGAACTCGACGCGACAGGCCGTCTCACGGGATACGAATTCCAGGGGTTCGAACAGCTAAATCGTTTTCGTGATGGCGAGATCGTCGCGATCCTTCGCTACTCCGGCGACGCGAAAAGAATGTCGCCGCTATCCGTGCAGTTTATTCTCCCGGAGCAGGTCGTCGATCCGGCCGACGCCTCCGTACTCGCCGCGGTCAAGGCGCGCGGGAATCGAGTTATTAATGGGATCGAAGTCGACGACGTCGGAAAAGAGATCGCGTTCCATATCGCCGATATCGACGATCGCGGGAATATCGTCCCGACACGGACGACGCGCGTCCCGGTCTCCGGACCTTCTGGCCGTCGGTTCGTTCTCCATCCAATAATCGCCGACACGCTCGGCGCCGTTCGCGGGACTCCTCTCCTCGGGTCTGTCGTTCATGAACTCCAAAAAATTACCGACGGAACCGTCGCCGAACTCGAGGCAATGGTTCTGAACGCGACACTCGCCGTTTGGATCGAGCCAGGACAGGAACACGACTCGTCAAATGCGCTCACCGGAATAAAAAAACGCGGAACGACAGAAGCAGGAGCGCCGGCATATGACGACAAAACCGGAGCCGTGACGTTCGACCGGCCGGGCGTTATAATTCAAACGCTCAAGCGTGGTGAAAAAGTAAATTCGTTCGATTCTAAACGGCCGAACATAAATTTCCCAGAATTTGTTCGCCAGATTCTAACGCCGGTCGCAGCGTCGAAAGGCTGCCCGATCGAAGTACTCGAGAAAAAATTCGGGCAGAACTACAGCGCGAGCCGCGCGACGTTGCTTCTTTATTGGAATACCGTAAACCGCTGGCGCGAGGCCAATGCGTCGCAATTTACCGGCCAGATATTCGAAACATGGTTTGCGGAGGAAGTCACTGCCGGTCGCATCGCTGCGACTAATTTCGATACCACTCCGTTAATTCGTGCAGCATGGTTGAACTATAACCTCGTCGGCGATAAAATGCCGTCGATCAATCCGCTCGACGAGGCTCGGGCCGACGCTGAACGTATCGCGCAGGGCGCGAAAACGCGCGAGCGTAACGCGATGGAATATAACGCGACCGACTTCTCGGATAATGTAAAACGCCTAAAAATCGAGAACGATTCCCTCGCCGACGCGCAGGAAAAAATTATGAAATTACAAAACGGGCAAACTGCGCCAGAGACCGCGGACCCGGAAAAAACAAAAAACGAGGAAAATAAATGACGATCGAAGTCGGAATTCTGGTCGCGGTTGTTGGGGTGGTCGTATCGGTCGCGGCGTTTTTTATCGCACGACTCAAGGACGCCGAGGAGCGCGGGGCGCTGAAACAGCGCGTCGCAGATTTGGAAAAACGGGCTGACGCGACCGACGCGAAATTTGACGTCGTATTAAAAAAACTTGACGAGATCGCCGCTAAACTCGGAACGCTCGTAACGGAGCATCGAATTCGCGGGGACGGTCGTTCATGTTTTGAACATGAAGGAATCGAAGGATAATCGGAGGCATTATGACAGATTTTAGGACCGAAAAAAACGAGAACGTCGAGGCGCTAGTCGACAAGGTCTCGGAGTCCGCAGTCTCGACTCCCGAAGAAAATCACCGCATCAATGCGGGTAAACAATATTATGCACTTTATAGGGCTCGAGGAAGCGCCACGACACGATCGGAGCTCATAAAAACCGGTCCGAAGTTCTTACACTTGGCAATAGTACTATCGTCCGGGCTCGCAACGGAGGCGGAAATTTATGAAGGCGCGACCGTTACGGACAACGGAACCGCGCTCGACAGGCGGAACTATAATCGCAATTTTGGCGATAATGACACCGGGGCGTTATTTTTTACAGGGCCGGCGTTTTCTGGCGGATTGTCAATCCGTCCGAACCAGTCAGGATTCGGGAGCAATCCCGGCGGGGCGTAGTCGGGCGCATCGCATGGATCGGCCGAGTATATTTTAAGGCCGAATACGAACTATATTTTTACACAAAAACCGGACGCATTAACCGACACGGTTTTACTCTTTGATTTTTATGAAACGGAGGTATCGGAATGAACATCGACTGGCAGGTCGTCCTCTCCGCAGCGTTCGCCGCGATTGGAGTACTCGAGTATATAAAAGGATTTTTTAAGGAAGCTCCGGCGAATGTATGGCGCATTTTACAGCCGGTTTTATGCGTCGCGTTTGCGGCGACCGCGTCGCTCTTACCGTCATGGGTCATGGTCGGGATTCTCGCGCTATCGCTTTCTCAAGTCGGATACCAGACAATCATCGACACCGTGAAAAATCTGATCGCGTCTCGCGGACAGAAAAACGCGGAGGAAGGAAAGTGAAAACGATCAGCATCGATGGCGTTATCGGTTGGGACGTATTCGCCGCAGATATCCGCGCGCAGATCAGGGACGCCGCTGGCGACGACTTGACGATCGAGCTCAATTCACCTGGCGGATCAGTGACGGAAGGGATCGCAATTTTTAACGCGATAAAAAACGCATCGGGTAAAAAAACCGCGAGACTCGTCGGGCTTGCCGCATCGATGGGGTCATATATCCCGCTTGCCTGCGACGAGGTCGTCGCCGAGAAAAACGCGGTTTATATGATTCATAACGTACAAATGATTGCGGTCGGCGATCATAACGCTTTACGAAAATCGGCCGACGTTGGCGAAGGTCTGACGAAGATTCTCGCCTCCGCATATGTCGCCAAAACGGGTAAAACGGCCGAGGAAATTCGCGCGCTCATGGACGGAGACAAGGGCGCCGACGGTTCATATTTTTACGGCGACGAGATAAAGGAGGCGGGATTCGCTGACTCTGTCGACGGAGAAAAATCGGGAGATGACAAGGCGACCGCAGTCATCAAGACTCGGGCCGCCGTTGCTCTAGCCGACGACCTTATAAAAAGGTTGTCAACAGAAAAAGATATCGATAACGCCGCCGCAATGGTCGCAGAGTTCGCTCCGCGTTCCGTTGCGCAGCATAACGAGAAAAACGCCGGCGTTGCCGGCGCGCAGGCCGCAGGGCCAAAAGAAAAAGAGGGGGTCAAAAAAATGACTACCGAAAACGTAAAAGCCGAAGCGCCGGAAGTGGCCGAAGCTCTGCGGAACGAAGGCGTTCAGGTTGAACGCCGGCGCGTCGCGGGCCTTACCGCCTGGAAGGGGATCAGCGCCGAGGCTGACAAGATCGTCGAGGAGACGGTCGCAAACGGGAAAACCTACGAGGACGTAGCATCGCAGCTCGCCGCCGCCGCCGCGAAGGGAAAGTCCGCGGAGCCCGCAGGGGGCGACAATCCTCCCGCGGTTCCGTCCGCAAATGCGCAAACCGCATCGGGGGCGACCGGGCTCGACGAGCTCGATCGCGAGGCCATGGCTATCTACGGGACCGCTCCCGCTGATTATCAGAAATTCAAGAAGGAGGCCGTCTAATGGCAGCATTAACCGCTCCGCGCGTTCTCGAGTTCGTCGGGAACCAGGACGAAATTTCGCCGAAGGTTGCCGCGTCCGACACTTATTACAAGGGAATGCTCCTTTGTTATGACGCGAACGGATTCGCCGCCGAACCGACCGACGCCGCCGCCTTAATTCCTGCGGGAATTGTTTCCGGCGTATTCGAAGGCGGGGAACGCGACGACGCTCTCGCCGTCGGAACTACCGCAGCCCGCGCAGTCCTCAAGCGTGGAAAAGTTTGGCTCCCGTTCACGGGCGCCGCGCAGTCGAATGTGGGCGAGATTTTTTACATCGCCGACGATCAGACCCTAACGCAGACCGCCGGATCGAAAACCGTCGGCCTGGTCGCTCTCGATTTCAAGGCCGGATACCTGCTCTTTGACCTCCGGACCTATGATCGCATCGCGTAAAAGGAGACCATAGAAAATGGCACTTAATCCCGTAGTAATCGAACGCGGCCTCCGGGTCGAGTTCGCGCGTCAAATGGCAGCTTTCCAGGCTGCGCGCGAGATCAATCCCGGCCTTATGGGAGCCGCGACTGTCATCCAGTCGAATGGCGCATATGAAAAAATGGGCTGGCTCGGCGCTATGCCGCAGGTAAAGGAGTGGCTCGGGGAGCTGTCCGCGAAGGAGCTCAACGATTACGACTATACCATCAAAAACAAAGACTGGGCCGCGGCCGTTCCTGTAAACCAGAACGACCTCGACGACGACCAGACCGGAACGATCGCGATGATCCCGGAGTTTTTGGTTAATCGCGTGATGGCGCATCCGGAAAAACTCATGATCGAGCTGCTAACAGGCGGAACCACCGGCCTCGCATATGATGGCGTTGCGTTTTTCTCGGACGCCTCGGGCGTTCGCGTAAATGATAACCTGCTCGGCGGAACCGGAACGACTCTCGCGCAGATCGAGGCCGACCTGAACGCCGCGCTCGTCGCGATGGCGAAGTTCGTCGACGACCAGGGCGAAGTTATGAACGTCAAGGGAAACATGATCGTTTGTCCGAAGGCGCTCGAAAATAAGTTTAACCGCTTGGTGAATTCCGACTCCGATCCGACCTCCTCCGCACAGGGGACGTTCAATCCCTACGCCGGAAAATTCACGGTCTTCGGAGACGCTCGTCTCGACGCGACCGACGCAAACGACTGGTATCTCCTTGGGGCTGGCGAAGTCGTGAAACCGTTCGTTTTCTCCATGAGACAGGCCGGAAAGCCTCGGTTCTTTCAGCCCGGAAACGGAGTGACAAAACAGTGGCTGGCCTCGGCTGACTACCGCGGAAACGCTGGCTATGGGCTCCCGCAGCTCGCAGTCAAGACCGTCAACAGCTAAACCGACGGCGGGGTCGATAACGGTCCCGCCGTTTTTCAAAAGGAGAAACGACCATGAGTAAGAAAATCAAGTATACGAACGGATTTGTCGGCGTCGCGAACGACACGGTCGCCGCGATTCTCGAGAAAAAGTGCGCCGCGAAGATTCTCGGCGACTCTGCTCCGAAGGGCGACGACAAGAAGTCCGACGACAAGAAGGGCGACAAGTAAATGGCCGAGATCGTAGCTCCTGGACGCGAGGTCAGTATAAACGGCCGCCGATATCGCGCCGGCGACAAGCTGCCCGACGTTAAAAAAGACGTTCGCGAACAGCTCGAAAAGTCGAAGGCGATTCTCGGCGACGAAAAAAAGCAGGAGCCGAAAAAATGAACCTGCGAATACTGGCCGAAGCGGATAACGCGATCATTCTCGAGGACGATATAAACGGGTTCGCCGTATCGATTAAATTAACCGACACGGAAACACCTGCGCACGTTTACGAGGTAAAAGGCCAGTATTCTCGAGTCGGGGTCGACATTGATCCGGGAACGGGCTTGCTTATCCCGGGAGATAAATCGGCCGTGACGGTTCGGCTTTCAAGGTTTTCTCTTGCAAACTTACCCGACGAGGACTGGACGGTCGAAACGACCGACGTCAACGGCGGGACGTTCAAGGGAAAGGCGACCTATGTCATGCTCGACCGGACCGCAGGGCGCGCGACTATTTTATTTAAGAGGGCGAACTAATGGCAACGATCCCGCGAAGCACCGACGATATACTACTCGACAATATGGTCGCGGAGCTCGCCGAGTTCGCCGCCGAACAGGTCGCAGGGGCATCCGAAGGCGAGACCGTGGGATTCTCCGTCGAGCGCGATCGAATTCGGCCGCCGTCGAAAAAGAAAATTCCACTAGTCAATGTATGGCTTGCGAGTATCGAACCACAGCGAACAGGGGCGAGCGCGAAAACAAACGCGAGCGTAATCGCGCGGATCAATGTTGATTGCTACGCGCGAGGAATGGACGATTCGACCGACGACGAGGACGATGCAGCGATGGCAAGGCTTTACTATCTAAAGGAACAAGTAAAGCATGGACTATTTCGGCTCAAGTTCGCCGACTGCGGGCTCACAGCCGGGACCGTATCGCGCAAGGGATGGCCGTCGTGGGCTCTTTTCCAGAGTGAAATAAAACTCCCGGAGATCGCCGTCGTCGCTGGTCGCTGGTCGCTCGAGGTAGAATTCGAATGGAAGCCGGAGGACATAACCGGAACGGCCTTGGACAGCTTCTCCGTCAACGCGGGACGCTGGGCAGCTTTATACAATTACGGAGGGGACTAAATGGACAATATTGCATTTTCTGCCGTACCTGCCGGCGCGATCGCGTCGGGGGTTTTTATTGAACAGGAGTATAAACGGAACGGGACTCCCGGTCCGATCCCGCAACGGATCGCGCTCCTCGGACAGCACAACAGTGACAAAACGCTTACGGAGAACGTCGCGCTCGCCGTAACATCCGCCGACGAGGTCGCGCAGTATGCCGGGCGCGGTTCAATGCTGCATCTTTTGGCGAGGAAACTGTTCTCGGCGATTGGCTCGGGTTCGGTTGCGGTCGATATGATACCGCTCGGATCAGGAACCGGAGCGGCAACCGGAACGATCACTATCGCCGGACCTGCGACGAGCTCGGGAACGATCGCGCTTTACGTCGCCGGAAAAGTCGTTCCTGTCGCAGTTACGAACGAACAAACTGCGGAAAATATCGCCACCGCGATACGGAACGCGATAAACGCCGACCTCGACCTCCCGATCACCGCGACGGCGCTCGCCGGTGTCGTTACCGTAACACCGCGATGGGTAGGGCTTTCCGCGAACGGAATCACTATTCGCCAGGATATCCAGGCGGCCGACGCATCCGCGGAGCCCGCTGGCGTTACCGTGACGATAGTCGATATTGCCGGCGGATCGGCTGATCCGTCGATCGCGACCGCGCTCGAGAATTTCGGTGGAACCTGGTACACTTGGGTTGTTTGTCCATATAATGCGGATACGTCGCTCGACCTCCTCGAAACCGCTGGTGAGGCCCGGGTCGCTCCCGGAGTGAAACGGCCGTTCGCCGGAATCGTCGGATATAACGACACGCGCGCAAATTTCTTGACATGGCTCTCGGCGCGAAATTCTCCCTGGACGACCTGCATTCCTGTTGAAGGCTCGCCGAACATGGCCGGCGAGATTGCAGCGTCCGCCGTTGGTTACTGCGCCGTTTCAGCCTCGGCGAATCCTGCGCGTCCGTTTAAGACGCTCCCGCTCGTCGGTATCGTATCCGGAGACTACGCGCCTTGGACGTATGCACAGCGCGACGCGGTCGAAGCGGCCGGCGGATCATCGACATATCTTGACGCATCGGGAGTTGTCAGGATTCACGACCTCGTTACGACATACACGACGAATCCTCTCGGGGCAGTCGACGAGGCATGGCGATTCACGGTCACGATAACAAATATACAGGCGAAGCTATACAGCCTCGACAATTTGTTTTCGACCGCTCCTTTCGATCGCGGAATCGTGGTCGATGATAACGCCGTGACGTCGCTCGAGTATGCTATCAGCCCGAAGCGCGTGAAAGCGTTCATAATCAAACTGATCGACGATCAATGGATTCCGAACGCATGGTCGAAGAATCGGGATGATATTGTCGCGGGAATCATATGCGCGATCGATAGCACGAATCAGGGTCGGATCAATGTACTCGTCCCGGACGTTATCGCGGCCGGACTGCGCATCGTTGCCGTGAAATACCAGTGGTCGTTCAGCGCGACCGCTGCGGCCTAAGGAGGGCAAAAAATGGGAGTACGCGCAGGCGATATTCGACAGCTTACATGGTTTGGACGCGAGCTAGACGTCAAGGGCGAGGATGCAAACGTAAACATCGACCTCGGCGGATTCACGGTCGAGGCTGGCATCAATGGAAACGGGTCGATCCCGACGACGCAGCGACGAAAAAAGGCGAAAGTCGGAGACGTCGCGGTCTCGATCGATGACAACCGCGGCGACCTCGAATTCCTCCAGGAAAAGCAAAACGCAGGGGAGCCCGGTCCGCTATCGATCACGCTCGCCTCCGGAATTAGTTATTCTGGAAACATGCTCC
>Ga0209800_10000926_pt1 | contig 36729 bp, 24 predicted proteins | sample Higcelweek8metaG_FD_187174 | JGI IMG/M metagenome (GOLD analysis project Ga0209800, IMG submission 187174) | Freshwater pond sediment microbial communities from the University of Edinburgh, under environmental carbon perturbations - High... | ecosystem: Environmental > Aquatic > Freshwater >...
ACTGTTATAGTCCTGGTACCGGGTAAAGGTCTGATCGAAGCTGTTGTCAGCATTGAAATTGTTGACATACCTGACTCTGACGGATATCGAGAAGCGGTTCATGGCAGCCTGCTCATCACCGCTGACAGTAAGGGGCTGTGTCTTGTAATCCGTGATCTCTCCCTCAAAGCTCAGATCCCCGGCCGAAGAGGCGATGTCGAGATTGGTCTGTGCCCTGCACATGTCGATCAGTGCGTCTGTAACAGTCTGTGTCAGCCCCGGCACAACAAGGCTTGCCCTGTTCTGGAAGGTGGCCACACTGATGGTCTTTGCCTCAACCGGGATTGATGCCCCTGTAAAGGAGTACTTTATCTTAACCCCGCAACCTGCAATTACCGACAGCAGTACAACAGGCAATATGATCCTGACAATCCTATTCATCGAGCCCGTACTCCTTAATTTTCCTGTAGAGAGTCCTCTCAGATATACCAAGTTCGCCAGCAGCCAGTTTCCTTTTGCCATTGTTTTTGGTCAGCGCCTTTTTTATCAGCTCTTTCTCGCGGTCTGTAAGCGACAGTGACTCCTCTATAACCTCCTCGGTATCCTCAATAACCCTGCTCTCCCTCGCCGGGCTGTAACTGACATGTACAGGCGGCGACTGATCATAGGGTTCCTCTGGCGTTACGCCCTGGTTAAAAATGTTTCTCCTTGGCCTGGTACCGCCTTCAGGGCTGCCCTGGTTATACAGATTGCGCAATGCCCTGGCACCGCTCTCAGTAAGGTTGCCGGGTTCTCCACTGCTAAGCATGTCAAATACGAGGTTCTTCAGGTCATGCATGTCACTCTTCATGTCGAAAAGCACCTTGTAAAGTATCTCTCTCTCACTGCCGAATCCCTTCTCCTCAGACTGTGTCCTGACGGGGACCGGGAGTCTTCCACTCTGAAAATCCGGAAGATAACGGGTGAGCATGGGTGCTGTCACCTCACGGTCCTGCTCAATGACAGAAATCTGTTCTGTAATGTTTTTAAGCTGCCTGACGTTTCCCGGCCAGTAATAATTTATCAGAACATCCCTTGCCGGGCCGTCGGGCCTGATGGCGGGCATGCGGTACCGCTCGGCAAAATCCACTGCAAACTTTCTGAACAGGAGGATGATATCCTCACCTCGCTCCCTCAGCGGCGGCACGCGTATCGGCACTGTATTGAGCCTGTAAAAGAGGTCCTCGCGGAACCGGCCCGAATTCACGGCCTGGACTATATCGACATTTGTTGCTGTGATCACTCTCACATCGGTCTTTTGAACCTTCGATGAGCCTACCCTGATGAACTCCCCGGACTCCAGAACCCTGAGCAGCCTGACCTGGGTTGAGAGCGGCAGTTCCGCCACCTCATCAAGAAAAATTGTTCCGCCGTGGGCTACCTCAAAGTATCCCTTCCGGCTGTCGGTGGCTCCGGTAAAGGCTCCCTTTTCATGGCCAAAAAGCTCTGAGTCAATCGTTCCCTCAGGTATTGCGCCGCAGTTGACCGCAATATAAGATCCGTGCTTGCGGAGACTGAATGTATGTATCACCTGCGGAAACACCTCCTTGCCGGTTCCGCTCTCGCCGGTGATAAGCACAGAGAGATCAGTGGGCGCCACCTGAACGGCAATGTCAATGGCCCGGTTCAGCCCCTCATGATTGCCTATTATTCCAAATCTCTGCTTTACGCTCTGCAAATCCTTCATCAGAATCCAATGAACTGCGAATTTACGACTTTTTTGCATTATGTTAAAGCTGTTTTTTAGTAATGAGGAATGACCCTGACAGAACGAAAAAGCAGTTCTAAACTTTTATCCTCACTCTTTGTTATACTCCAAGAGTAAGTAACATAGAGAGAGATGAATGCAGGAAGCAGGACATACTCCATCAAGGATCTGGAGAATTTCTGTGGTATAAAAGCACATACCATCAGAATGTGGGAGAAGAGATACGGGATCCTGACGCCTGAGAGAAGTGATTCAAATATCAGGCATTACACCGAGGAGGAGCTTAAGAAGCTTATAACCATTTCTATCCTGAACAGGAACGGAATGAAGATATCAAAGATCGCCCAGCTGAGCGACAGTGAACTGCTGCGCGAAGTGCTGAAGACTGGTGCGGGAGAAGACGCCGACGCAGGCTCGTTCAAACCAGGAGACCTGATAATGTCAGCGTTGCGTTTCAGCGAAGAGGAGTTCAGGGAAAAACTGAGCCAGTTTGTCAGGGAAAAGGGACTGGCCGATGCGTATCTGCAGGTATTCCATCCACTTATGCAGAAGGCAAGAGTACTATGGCTGACCGACTGCATTTCGAGACCCCAGGAGCAGTTCATCAGGCATGTAATCAGGACAATCCTCATCTCTGAGGATGTCTCCAGCGAGGCTAAGGTCAACGGCCGCAGTGCCGCAATCATCAACCTGGGCAATACCGAGAGTGAAAACAACCTCGTCTTCCTTAAATATCTGCTCAGGCAAAAGGGCTACAACGTCGTTTATACCGAAGGAACCCTGTCGGCGGATGATATAAGGGGAATCCATTCAGTCAGGCCGTTCACAGTGCTGGCGCTGAACCTGCCTGCCTCTGAGCCCGACGATGAAGTGAAAGGCTTCTGCAGCGGAATGGCAAAGGAATTGGAACTGAAAAAGATCCTTGTCCTTGGCAGATATGACACAAGCGGTTCATGGAGCAACGGTAAAACGAAAGCTGTCTGCTCACCCGCCGCACTGGCAGAATGGGCAAACAGCCTCTGAAATTATTCTGATTAAATATTCTATTATTTCCTGACCCTGACAACAACCGAGTCAGCTATCTGCAGTGCGGTTGTGATTGTGCTCAGGTCAGTGAAGAGTTCGCCGGTTGCCCCGGTGGGATGACTGTGACCTGCAGGCCTGAGAAGGTATCGGTCCTGCAAACGGTCAGGGTCGACAAGACCCTCGTAAATAACGGATGGCTGGGCATTGAACAGGTAGTTCCTCTCACCCGGGTACTTGTCATTTGTCCAGTACTCATTCCAGTCCCAGTTCTGATTAACCTCGAACATAACCCTGAACTTTGAGGACAGCTGATTGTCAGCACGGCTCTTCATCACGAAACTGGTTACCGGAGTGGCTCCGCTGTAAGCGTCGGCAACCGGATTCTCAGGATCGGGCATATAAAGTCCGTCTGAGGCCTTTACGCCTCGCTTGTGCGACCAGTACGGAAGAGTTTGCGGAGCGCGTTTGGCTGCTTCAACCCATTTGCCTGAAGCGTTCGATCCATATCTGAAGACCCCGGTAGCAATTGCCTTTGGAACGAAAAGTGTCTGTATGTAGTTACCCTGTTCATCCTCGAGCCAGACGGCCATCAACGGATAATAGAGGGAAGGACCGCCGTAAAAACTGAGCTCAATCTCCTGACCGGTACCAGATGGATTTGTGATCACATCGGTAAAGGTCTGTCTCTGTGCCATCTTCGAAGCGGATGGCTTTGCAGTACATGAGGCAAGCAGAACTGCTGATATTAATATTATAAGGTATTTCATCTCTATTGATTTTTCAGATTTCAATTATTATGCCTATTGTGGGTAACACAGTACCGGCTTCAGCATCAATGTATTTCAGAAGATAACGCTCTGAATCCAGAGGATTGACAAGCGGTGCACCGTTGCCATCAGTCTGAAGTACAAGAATGTCAGGCTGGTCCGCCTTGAAGTTATAAACGTTCTGCACGTCGAGGTACAGCATGAGCGACCATTTGTCAAAGTAGAACTGCTTGTCAATGCGGAGGTCGAGCTGGCTGAATCCCTTAAGTCTCTCGCTGTTGAAGCGGTTATAGTCGAGGTATCCCTGCCCTGACACATTCCATGCATCGATGAATGAAGATTTATTGTCATCAAACGGTGTGTAGGGAGCCCCTCCGACATATCTCCAGCGGAATCCTGCATCCCAGGTTTTGCCTATGGTCTTAGTGGCTGTCACACTGATCAGGTGCCTGTTGTCCCAGGCTGTAGGTATGTACTTACCGTCCGTCCCCTCAAACTCGCTTCGCACGAAAGTATAGGAGAAGACCATGTTCAGTCCTTCAAGGTCCCTTGCCCGGCCCATCAGCTCGAATCCGTAGGCTCTGCCTACAGAGGTTGAGACAAGGGCTTCATTGCCAAATACACCGTAGCCGGCGCTCTTTGTGGAGAGGGGGACCTGGTCTGCAACGGAGAATGGATAATCAGAGTAACTCTTGAAAAATCCCTCAAGGGTAAACTGCAGCCTCTCATCGGGAATGAGTTCCACTCCTCCCACTATATGATCGGCCGCGATATATTTCAGGTCATTGTCACGGTTGATGTAGTTCCCGTCATTGTCTTTCAGTCCGAGGGATGTATAGGGAGGAAGCTGGTAATATCGCCCGACGTTGAAGTTAAGATTGATCTCACTGTTCAGTGCCCATGAGGCCGACAGACGGGGTGATAATTGTGTCAGCGGGTTGGCCATCACCGGCGACCATGTGTTTGCATCGGTGCGAAGACCGAATGAGAGTCTGAGTCTCTCGTCAATGAATGCCCGGCTTACCTGCCCGAAAGCAGCATATTTGAAGAAGACGAGGTTGGAATTGTAAAGCTCCGTCTCAAGACCTTCGCCGGCAAAGAACTGCCGGAAGGTGTCATTGCGGTAGCGCGACATCTCCGTGCCGGCACCATAACTCAGCCTTAACGAATTGGGCCATACAACCGTACGCTCATATCTGAGCCTTATGTCACCCTCTCCGCTGTTATAATCAAGTATTTTTTTGTTTGGATCGGAGTCATCATTATCCAGATACTTGTACTGGGTGTTGTTGAGGTAGTTACGACTGAGAACCACCATGTCCGATCCGTTTGAGCGGAAGTGCCTGTAAACTGCTCCCACTGTATAGCTGTACTGCTCCTGGGTCGGTATATAACCAAGGATGTAGCGCTGAAACTCAGTCTCATTTGCATCGAGATTCAGCCTGAAATCGTCCTTTGCCCCTATTCCAAGTACCGTGAGTTCATTCTTCTGATCGAACTTCACCTTGTACTTGAACTGGAAATCGGTATATGTAGGAAGGAATGGCAGTCCGATCACTCCGAACAGAAACTGGAGGTATGACCTGCGGGCCGAAACAATCAGTGAACTGCGCTCACCTGCCGGGCCGTTATATGTAAGTCCCAGGTCGGAGGCACCAACGGTTGCCCTGAGCGACCGCTTCTCCTTGTTTCCTTCTATCATCGAGAACTCCATGACAGAGCTCAGAGCATTGCCCCTTGATGCGGGAAATGCGCCTGAAAGGAAATCAACCGACCTGACAAAGTCGACGTTTATAATACCCGTCGGCCCGCCTGACGATCCCTGTGTTGAAAAGTGGTTCAGGTATGGAATCTCCACATTGTCGATGAAGAACCTGTTCTCATTCGGTCCGCCGCCCCTGACGATCACATCGTTTCTGAAGGCCGGGGTGGATGCAACGCCGGGGAACGACTGAATCACGCGTGATATGTCGCGGTTGCCGCCCGGGTTCAGCTCTATTTCCTGAATACTGATTATCCTGGCGGAGATGGGGCTCTCAACCGACTTGCGGAACGGGGAGGGCTTCACTATAACATCAGCCACCTCAACAACAGTGGTTTCGAGAGGAATTACAAGGTTGACCTCGTTATTGTTTGTAACCATGACTCCTTCAGATACATATGTCTTGTATCCTACCGAAGAGACCCGAAGTTCCACAAATCCGGGTTTGACGCCTGTGAACCTGAAGTTGCCGTCGAAGTCGGTCATGGCGCCTGTGGTTGTGTTCCAGATTACAACACTAGCAAATGGCACAGGCTCGTTTGTGGTGGCATCAACCACCTGTCCTCTAATTACTCCTGCGCCCTGCTGTGCCGAAAGGCTTAAAGAAAGAATAGTCGCTAATAGTACTAAGGTATAACGTTTCATATTGTTAGGATTTCATGAAACAAAAACAACGGAAGTTTGATTTTGTTTAACTAGTGAGATTATTTTATATACAAAAGATCCTGAAAGTATTTTTCCTCAGCTGTAAGGTCCATGAACGATGCCCGGCTTTTAAGGTCGCTTATCCTTTCGAGCATGGCTGTTGCAAAGGGTGCCGTCTCAGCCGGTTCTCCGGAAATACGGTGTGCCATGGCCCTTGTAATCCTTGCAGCCTCGTTCCAAAGTCTGAGGACATGTCCGGGAATAAAAACCGAACAGAATTTTTCCCAGATATAATCTATTGCCGTCTCCGACGGATGGACCATATCCGCGGCATACCATCGGTAATCGCGAAGTTCATCCATGAAGATCTCATATGCCGGGAAGTAGCCGCCCACCGATGGGTGTCCGAGCAGTTCCTCCGTTGCGAGGAGGAGGTGAGATTTGCTCAGCTGGTTGGCATGGGCGCCGTCGCCAAGATGTCTCACCGGGCTTACGGTGAACCATACTTTCAGTCCCGGATTGACCTCAGCAATACGGCCGAGAGTTTCTTTCCATCGGGCAGCTATTTCCTGCCATGAAGCCTGTCTGCGTATGAAGAGCGATGAGGGCAGCTTGTGGCAGTTGGCAACTATTGCGCCGCTCTCCTTTATATTATATACATAGGAAGTGCCGAATGTTACAAAGAGGATTGATGCCTTTCTGATGCAGGCTGATGCGGCGCGGCTCACATCGTTCAGCCTTTCAATCAGGGTATCCTTTTCATACGAGGAGAAGGCGGTGTGGTGATCAAGGCTCATGTACCTGTTCCGGTGCATGTAGATGTCCTTCTCAGAATATACATATTCCGAGGCAAACCTGTCAAGAGCTCCGGCTACCGAAAAAGGATTGAAGAGTGTTCCGTGCGGGTTTGTCATCACAGGCAGCTTCCCTGAAGCCATCCTGTAACCTATCTCACCCGCAAAGCAGGATCCCAGGAACATCACCTGAGTGTCGAAGGTGATCTCCGGAGCCGCAGGGGGGAGCGGCACCGCAGTCATTAAATCCATACGATAAGCGTTAAATTAATGTTTCCATCCACTCCGTAATGAAGTCGAAGTGATCCTCCTTCAGCGGGTCGTTATGCAGCTCGTGATAGCCTTCATCCCACAGTTTAAGTGTTGCTTTCGGGGCTGAACCCGCCACCTGCACCGAGCCTGATGGAGATGTTATCATATCATTCCGTCCATGTACCAGCAGCAGCGGTATGCTGATTTCCGTGGCGCGTGCCAGCGTCTCCTCTGCGGCTGAGGTCATCCACCGGTAAAGCCCGGCCGATATGAGGCCATGGACAAGAGGGTCATTTGTGTAGGCCTTTGCCACCTCTGGATCACTGGAGAGATGCTCAATCCTGAGTCCTGATGGCTGTGTCATGCCGGGAACAAGGCTACCCGCCAGGTTGGCAATAAATGCCTTAAGGGGGGGAGGCGTTTCGGAGAGGATGACCCAGGGCGAGGTGACGATTGCTCCTGTCACCTCCGGTTTCCGTCTGATGAGATAATTGAGAACAATACCTCCGCCCAGGCTGTGACCGTAAATAAAAAGAGGAACACCTGGAAACTCCGATGAAATCTCAGCAGACATCTTATCAATTGTGTCATAGACCTTTTCGCCGTTGGGAATAACCCCCCACCGGCCTTCTGAACGGCCGTGTCCGGGAAGATCAAATGCCCGCAGGGTCACGCCAATCCCGTTGAACCTGGAAGCCCAGCCGGAATACCGGCCTGCATGTTCTCCCAGCCCGTGCACAAGCAGGATGACTGCCCGGGGAACTCCCGGAGCATCAAAACTGTAGCAGGCTGTTTTTCCTGAAGGATAATCCTTTAACTCCATAAGACACTTTTTTGTAAATATAGTCAATTTAGAAAATAGGATGAGCCTGCCAATCTGCCGTAAAAGGCTGATGAACAAAGTACCCGCGCAGAGGTTACGTCCCTTGCTACTGGTTATGAACCACTTAGGAATACGGATTACGAATCTGCACTCCTGCCTGAAGCCCGACATACACTCCTCAATTAAAAAAATACCCCATTATCCTAATTTAGACGATTACTATTTAAATGCATGTTTTAAAACGTTTTAGCATTTAGAATAACTTCATTTAAACATCCCTTTCTCTGCATATTAAGATATTCGGATTTGGATATCTTATTTTATGTGTTTAATTTTGTATCAACAAACAAAAACAAAAAGAGAGATGACTGCACAGGAATTTACAACCAGCATAATAGATCTGAAGGGCAATCTTCAGAAGTACGCCCTCAGTCTTACCCTCGATCGCGATAATGCGCTTGATCTCGTTCAGGATACTTTTTTAAAGGCTATACAGAACCAGGACAAATTCGTGGATGCCACGAACCTCAAGGCCTGGGTTTTCACGATAATGAAAAACACCTTCATCAACAATTACCGCAGAAAGATGAGGGAAAATACAATGATGGACGGCACGCAGGAACTTTATTATCTCAATCTCCCCTCGGATAAGGGAAGCATCTCCCCTGAGTCTGCTTACGCCGGGAATGAGATTGAAAAGGCAATCAATTCGTTGCATGATGACTACAGGCTTCCGTTCCGAATGCACCTTGACGGTTTCAAGTACGAGGAGATAGCTGAGAATCTCAATCTGAAGCTCGGCACCGTAAAGAGCCGAATCTTTTTCGCCCGTCAGAAGTTAATGAGTGTTCTTAAAGATTACAACGGTTAGGTTTAATGAGTGGTAAAGACTGGACTGCCGGACTTCAATCGTCCGGCAGTCTCTTTTTTTACGGCAGGGTTTTTGCCATTCTTGAGCGGATAATTCTTTTTACATACCTTTATAAAAAATCGATCAAATGAAAAAATATCTGTTTGTTGCTCTCATTGCGATAGCGCTGTCTTCATCCGCCCTCCAAGGTCAGGAGAAGTACATTCAGTGTCCCGTCACCCATGTTACGGTCTTCAGCCAGGGAGCCCAGCTCTCCGGTGATGCAGCCCTCTCTCTCCAGCCCGGTACATGGGACTATGTTGCCGGAGGACTTTCCCCGTATATTGATCCCAACAGCATACAGGTTCGTGGTGAAGGCGATTTCATGATCATGGGGGTCACCCAGCGCAATAACTATCTTGAGAACCCCGCCGAATCTGAAGAGATTAAGAGTCTTCGTGACAAGATCGAGGCCATTGATCTGAAGATAGAGGATGAAACGATGGCGATGGAGGTACTTCTGGAGAAGGAGCGCTTCCTCAAGGCCAACTATGATGTCGTCACAAGCAAATCAGCTATCACTCCTGAGCAGATCAAGGCCCTTATAGACATTTACACAACGAATATGGAATCTGTCAAGAGCGCACTACTCAAAAAGAGCAGGATAATAAAGGAGTACAGGGAGGAGAAGGAGAAGCTGGAACAGCAGCTTGCGGGAAGGGTTGACCGCTCGAAGATGCCCTCGGGGGAGATTGTGGTTACCGTATCCGCAACCAGGCCCGCTACCGGGAAACTTAAAATTTCATATGTTGTAATGAATGCCGGCTGGAGACCGACATATGACATCAGGGTTGATGACATAGCCGATCCGGCAGTGATAATCTACAAGGCTGACATATGGCAGAACAGCGGAATCGAATGGAAGGACGTGAAGGTCAGTCTCTCGAATGCCGCCCCGATGACGGCCGGTTTCCTTCCAACTCTTGATCCATGGTTCATCGATTTCTACCAGGCATATGCTCTCAATGAGATGGTTGTCACCGGTTACGGCACCAAGGGAAGGCCTGCCGCCCGCCAGGAGAAGGTGGCAGAGGAAGCCATGATGATGGATCTGCAGCCAAGCGCTCCCATGCCTGTCACAGTGACCGAGTCGAACATCAGTTTCAGTTTCGATGTTAACGTACCCAAAACAATTGCTTCAGGAGGCGAGGCTGAGACGGTGGAGCTGCAGCGACTGACAGTGCCCGCCACATACAGCTATGCAGCCACGCCCAAGCTGGCTTCAACGGCTTACCTCATGGGATACATTACTGACTGGGAAAAATACAACCTCCTGCCGGGTGAGTCAAATATCTACTTCAGCAACACCTTCACCGGCAAGGGATTCATTAATACGGCAGAGCTTACTGACACCCTTCAGGTGTCTCTCGGAGCTGACAACAGTATAACTGTCAAGCGCGACCGCCGGACTGATTTCACCTCGCAGAAGATGATAGGTGCCAACAGGGTGGAGACCCTTTCATTCCTTATCTCGGTGCGTAACAACAAGAGCAGGGCTGTGACAGTCAGGCTTCGCGACCAGCTTCCGCTGTCGCAGAACAGCAGTATCACCGTGGAGGCTGTTGAGCTCACCGGAGGGAACCACAACAGTGCTACCGGCGAGGTCACATGGGATCTCAGCGTCGAGCCCCGCCAGACAAAAGAGGTCATTCTCACCTACAGTGTGAAGTACCCGAAAAACCAAAAAGTACTACTTGAATAACATACACTTGTATGCGCCAAACACGCAGGGTTATCAACAGCTGTTGATAACCCTGCTTTTTTTAGCCCATATAACTGATTGTCTGTTGTTTACTTCTGTTAATAAACCTGTTTGTTTCGTGTTACTTTCTTCATGGTATAATTACCCTGAAAAACTTGACGGGCACCCTTCCCTGGGTTATATTTGTAAGACCATGTGAGCGATAAAAAGTCGCTCTGAAGCATGAAAGTTCTTTCGAATGGTTTAATTATCACTCTGAATCAACAACAGACTTCAGGGTCTCACGCAGACGGACTACGGTCCCGAAGCGTCCGTCACGGGTGCAGGCTGAGAAGCCTTCCCATCCTGGCGGTCTGACGGAGCAACCATCAGACGGTGTAACAGCCGCGAGAAGGGAGCAACACAGATGCAAGGCTGAAAGCTAATAAAGCAGCAAATGTGTCCGTCCGGAGAGAGGGTCATCATGCCATCCCAACCGGCGAGGACAGGATGAAGATGATCCGGGCATGACAGCAGCTATCCCTTCGGGGAGTGTCGTGCTTCAAGGGTTCATTACTCCGCGTCTCGATATGCGCCCGGAAAACCGCAAGGCCAGTACGGAGAACAGAAGGGATACCGGAACAGGGTCAGCAGTCAGCCTTCGGGCAGACCCCGACAGACTCAGGGAAGGGAGGAGGAACAGAGATGGACCGGCTTCAATAACAGTAGCATGGCGGCAATGACGGTCATGGCCGTCACTCGCCGGAATGGGAACTATTACGTACAGTATGGTTCCCATTCGTGTTTTATACCCCTTGCATCAGCACACGCCGCCCCGGCCACTTTGCAGTGTCACGCCACAGACATAAAAAAAGGGGCTTAACGCCCCCTGATGACTCCTCTTTCGGAACCCCGTATGAACTGAATTATATAATCGCGTTCAGGCGTCGTTGGAAAATTTGCCTCAATATGCTCCAGTGCTTTTGTGCCGTTCAATCCCATATTGAAATAGGCCCTGTAAATCTCATGCAGTTCATGCATCTTCTCCTTCGTGAAGCCCCTGCGCTCCAGCCCAACGCTGTTGATACCCATATAGGCCAGTGGCTCCCTGTCTGCCTTGATGAACGGCGGCACATCCATGCGCACCTTTGACCCTCCGCCCAGAAAGGCATGATTTCCAATACGCACAAACTGGTGAACGATAACTCCGCCGCCCAGTGTAACCCAGTCGCCCAGTTCAACCTCACCGGCAATGCCGGAGGAGGCAACCATTATCACATTGTCACCCAGACTGCAGTCGTGCGCCACATGTACATAGGCCATCAGCAGGCAGTTCTTCCCGATGGAGGTCCTGCCCCTGGCACGGGTGCCCCTGTTGAGGGTGGCAAATTCCCTGACAGTTGTGTTGTCACCTATCTCCAGGGTGGTCTCCTCACCGCTGAACTTCATATCCTGGGGTATGGCCGAGATTGACGCACCATTGAAGATGCGGCAGTTGCGGCCTATCCTGGCACCGTCATATATGACGGCCCCGGATCCGATCCATGTGCCGTCGCCGATGACAACATCACCATAGATGACAGCAAAAGGCTCAACTGTAACCCCCTCGCCGAGCCGGGCTTTCGGATCGATATGTGCCAATGAAGAAATCATATATCGCTATTTGTTCTTTATAACCTGTGCCGTCATCTCACCCTCAGCCACCAGCTTCTCACCCACGAAAGCCTGGCAATACATCACCACAATGCTTCTCCTGACAGGCTCAGTCAGGTCGGCCCTGACAACAATTGTGTCTCCGGGAATCACCTTGTGCTTGAACTTCATCCTGTCAACCTTGAGAAAATAGGTTGAATATTTATCCGGCTCATCCACAGTGCTGAGCACCAGTATACCCCCGATCTGTGCCATGGTTTCAATCAGCAGCACCCCCGGGAAAACATGTTCCTGCTCGAAATGACCCTGAAAGAAAGCTTCATTGTATGTGGTGTTTTTTATACCAATCACATGATTCCCGGTCAGCTCCAGAATGCGGTCCACCATCAGAAACGGGAACCGGTGAGGAAGCAGCTTCTTTATCTGCTGTATGTCCATGACAGCAGGCTTTGTTGTGTCAAGGAGAGGTATCTCCTTTTTTGTGGTCTGCCTCTTGATCTGCTGCCTTATGAGACGCGCCAGGCGCGTGTTGGAGTAATGACCCGGGCGTGTTGCCACTACCTTACCCTTGATGGGCTGCCCCACCAGCGCAAGATCGCCTATCAGGTCAAGCAGCTTGTGCCGTGCCGGTTCGTTGGGATACCTCAGCTTGGTGTTGTTGAGCACGCCTGCATGATGCTCCGTTATCCCGGGTTTGTTGAAGATCTTCGCAATGCGGTCTATCTCTTCCTGCTCCACCTCGCGTTCGAGGATGACAACTGCATTCTCCAGGTCGCCACCCTTGATGAGTCCCATCCGGAAGAGCGGTTCCAGTTCATGAAAGAAGACGAATGTGCGGCTTCCGGCAATATTCTCCTCAAAGTCATCGATCTGGTCGAGGATTGCATACTGGTTGCCGAGTATCTTGGAGTTATAGTCAATCAGTACATGGGCACTGAAGTGGTCGTCAGGATAGACAATGAGGTCAACGCCGTGCTCCTCGTCAGAGAAGGTGATCTTCTCCTTTATGACATAATAATTGCGTTCCTCATTCAACTCAGTGATGCCGGCCTTCCTGATGGCTTCCACGAACATACGGGAACTCCCTCCCATAATCGGGGCTTCGGGACCGTTTATCTCAATCAGAGCGTTGTCAATGCGCATCCCCGCAAAGGCTGCCAGAACATGCTCGATTGTTGCTACTGATGCCTCGCCCTGCACCAGAGTTGTACCCCTTGATGTTTCGGTAACATGATCAGCCAATGCATCTATTATGGGAGAACCAGGGAGGTCTGTACGACAGAATTTAAAGCCGTGATTTGCAGGTGCCGGCTTGAAGGTCACTTTCACATCAATTCCCGAATGAAGCCCCTTACCGTTGAGACTCACCTCATTAGCCAGCGTCCTTTGCTTTTCGCTCATATCAGATCAAATTTTATCGTGCAAATAAAAGGAAATTTTTCCGAACGGCATAATCTAAAACCCTACATCTGTGTGATGTTCAAATCATTTCCTTTGGACCGGCATGTGGAACTACCTGTTTTTAAGAGAATCCACCGTTTTTGCCAGAGCGTCAACCCTGCTGCTCAGTTCGGGTAGTTTTCTGATGTAAACAACGCTTTTCAGGAATTGTTTGCTGTCGGTGGCAGGATAGCCAAGGAGGATGGAGTTCTCCTCGCTGATTGTGCTCATTATGCCAGACTGCGCTCCTATTTTACAGCCATCAGCTATGCTCAGATGGCCTGCCAGCCCAACCTGCCCCCCGAACATGCAGTTTTTTCCCACCCTGGTTGATCCGGCAAGCCCCGACTGGGCTGCGATGACAGTATTTTCCCCGATCTCCACATTATGTCCAACCTGGATCAGGTTGTCAAGTTTGACACCCCTTCTTATCACTGTCGAGCCCATCGTTGCCCTGTCGATACAGGTGTTGGAGCCGATCTCCACGTTGTCCTCAATTATAACATTGCCTATCTGGGGAATCTTCATGAAATTGGCGTCACTGACCGGTGCAAAGCCGAAACCGTCAGCTCCGATCACAGCCCCGGCATGCATGATGCAGTCGTTCCCAATTATGCAGTCCCTGTATACCTTCACCCCGGGATGGATGGTGCAGTTCCTTCCGATCTGAACATTTTCCCCTATGAAGACCTGAGGATGGATTGCACATCCATCTCCTATCACTGCATTCTCCGAGATAACGGTACAGGCGCCAATAAACACCCCTTCGCCAATCTTTGCCCGTTCATCGATGACGGCAGAAGGATGTATCCCCTTCTTCGCCGGCCTTGCCTGCTCGTAGAAGGCAAGCAGTTTTGCAAGAGCCTGGTAAGGGTCGTCAACCCGGATAAGGGTGGCTGACACCTCTTTGGCCGGGGCAAAATCTTTTTTTACAAGCACGGCTGATGCACCTGTCGTATACAAATAAGGTTCGTATTTCGGATTTGAGAGGAATGAGAGAGCGCCGGGATGGCCCTCCTCTATCCTTGCAACAGTGTTCAGCTTCGTCTCCGGGTTGCCCTCAACAGTTCCGTTAAGTAACCCGGCTATCATGGCAGCAGTAAATTCCATATTTCTGATCTTGAATTTAATTAATAATCTCCTTGGGGTAGCAGAGGTAATATTTCGTAACCTTTTCTGACAGTGCCTCCTTGTCGAAGAGGTCGGATACGGCTGTTATGTCCCTTGTTGTGCCGTTTTTGAGAAGGATGCGCACTTCGGGGGTTCCGGGAGCGTAGGTCTGGTTATACACATCGCCGGTATTTACGAAGTACTTCACCTCGTCTTCCTTCAGCCCCATAACTTCCATGGCCCTCTTTCCCGTCTCCTTCACCCTGTCAGGATCAAAGGGGGTTCTCTGCAGCTCGATTCCCATGAGATCCCTGTTTACAAACCTCCTGCACAGATCTTCAAGCACCCTGTCACCGCAGGTCATCCACACCTTCGTGGCTGAGATAATATCACTCTCATCGAGGGCAGTGAAGTGACCCACAAGCGCAGCTCTCTCCTCCCGGGCAGCCATATTGTGGCGGGGTTCCAGGAACCATGCCAGTGCCGGTGAGGCGAAGAGCCTGAGGCCGTCAGCCGTCACCTCGCGGGACCTGACAAGCAGGCTGGTGAGCAGTTTTTCGGCAGAGACCACGGTGCGGTGGTTATATACCTGCCAGTACATCATACGCCTGGCTATAAGGAATTTCTCAACGGAGTAGATCCCCTTTTCATCCACAACCAGCCTGTCTTCGGAAACATTCAGCATCCTGATTATGCGGTCCGATCCCACCGATCCTTCAATCACCCCTGTGAAAAAACTGTCGCGCCTCAGATAGTCCATCCTGTCCATGTCCATCTGCCCTGTTACCAGGTCGTGAAAGAACTTCCGCGGATACTCCCCCACAAATATTGCAATTGCATCCGTCAGCCTTCCTCCCATTTCCTTATTGAGCTCCTCCATTATCAGGAGGGACATTGCCTCATGAGGCATATCCTCAATAAGCGAGTGTTCCAGGGCATGTGAGAAGGGTCCGTGCCCTATGTCATGCAGCAGGATGGCAGCCAGCACCGCCTCCTCCTCTGCCGGTGAAATATCCGTACCCTTTGACCTGAGAGTGTGAACCGCCTGTCCTGTCAGGTACATGGCGCCAAGGCTGTGCTGAAAACGGCTGTGAACCGCACCGGGATAAACCAGGCTGGAGAGCCCGAGCTGCCTGATGTTCCGCAGCCTCTGAAACCATGGATGCTCCACCAGATCATAGATGAGATCATTCGGCAGACTGATGAATCCGTATACCGGATCGTTGATAATCTTATTCCTGTTAGTCAAACAGTGCTGGTTTTATGCCCGCAAATTTATTCAATTGTTTCCAAAACAGGGCAAGAAAAGCTTCATATACAGCACTCCTCTTAATTTTTCAGGTTAAGGATTGATTGATTATTTAAAAAATGATATTATCTTTGCACCCGAATAGCAGGGTAGAATGGCTCAGGGGACAAAAGTCCCCTATTTTGTTATCAAAAATCAGACTGTGATTACAAAGGACAACATCAGGCAACTAGTAACGGAACAAATCAGCGGAACCGGCATCTTCCTCGTGGATGTCAGGCTGAGCAGCACCGGCCGCATTACAGTCCTCATTGACAGGCCTGAAGGGTTGAAGATTGAGGATTGCGTAATGCTGAGCAAGCATATCAGCAATCAGCTTGGGGAGGAACTGGGCGACTTTGAGCTCAATGTCTCCTCACCCGGCCTCGACATGCCACTGCTTGTGACAGAACAGTTCATCAAGAACGAGGGTAAACTGGTTGATGTTGTCACCAATGAAGGTGACCGAATTAAGGGAGTTCTGATGAACGTGACAAAGGGAGGATTTGATCTGAAGACCGAAACGAAAGTGAAAAAAGAGACGGTCACGGAAGTCAGATCATTTAATTTTGAAGATGTTAAGACAGTTAAAGTAATTATAACATTCAAATAAAAGTATAGATTACAGCAATGGAAAATGTTAATCTTATAGATACTTTTTCGGAGTTCAAGGAGCTAAAGAATATAGACAGGCCCACTATGATGAGTGTGCTTGAGGATGTGTTCAGGGGCATGCTTGCCAAGAGATTCGGCACCGCTGACAACTTTGACATCATCGTCAACATTGACAAGGGCGACTTTGAGATATGGCGTAACCGTGAAGTAGTTGAGGATGAGGCGTTCACTGATCCAAATACACAGATCCCCCTCTCCGAGGCTCACAAGGTTGATGAGGATTATGAGGTGGGCGAAGAGGTCTCCGATGAGGTCAAATTCCTGGATTTCGGACGCAGGGCGATACTTGCACTAAGGCAGAACCTGGTGGCGCGTATCCTTGACCTGGAGAAAAACAACATCTATCAGAAATACAAGGACCGCATCGGTGACATCGTTACCGGCGAGGTTTATCAGGTATGGAAGCGCGAGACACTTGTACTTGATGACGACGGCAATGAGCTCATCATGCCGAAGCCAGAGCAGATACCCTCAGACCACTTCCGCAAGGGTGACACTATCCGTGCGGTAGTAATCAGGGTGGAGATGAAGAACAACACACCGAATATTATACTCAGCCGCACATCTCCCGTCTTCCTCGAGAGACTCTTCGAGCTCGAGGTGCCTGAGATCTTTGACGGTCTCATCACAATCAGGAAGATCGTCAGGGTGCCCGGCGAAAGAGCCAAGGTGGCCGTTGAGTCATATGACGAACGCATTGACCCGGTTGGTGCATGCGTGGGAATGAAGGGATCGAGGATTCACGGTATCGTTCGCGAACTGCGCAACGAAAATATTGACGTGATCAACTACACTTCAAACAACCAGCTCTTCATCACAAGAGCACTCAACCCCGCCAAGATATCATCAATCAGGCTAATCGAAGCCGACAAGAAGGCTGAGATCTACCTCAAGCCGAGCGAAGTGTCGCTGGCAATTGGCAAGGGTGGTCTGAACATAAAGCTGGCAGGTCAGCTCACCGGATATGACATCGAGGTGTACCGCGAACCGGATAACGAGGATGAGGAAGATGTCACCCTCGATGAGTTCTCTGATGAGATTGAAGGCTGGATCATTGACGAGCTGAAGGCTATCGGTTGCGATACAGCCCGCAGTGTGCTCAGACTCACAGTACATGATCTTGTAAAGAGAACAGACCTGGAGGAGGAGACAATCAAGGAGGTTGTCAACATACTCAGGTCAGAATTTGATAAGGAATAACCTGCTCCCTGAAAGGCAGCACTGCAATAATTAAAAAGAGGTTATCATAAAGGGATATATGACGGAAGACAAGAAGGCCATACGTTTAAGCAAGGCAGCCCGCGAATTCAATGTTGGGATACAAACCATTGTCGAGTTCCTTCACAAGAAGGGAATTGACATGTCCCATGATCCCAACAGCAAGATTCCGCCTGAGGCTTACGCTCTGATAGTAAAAGAATACAGCAGCGATCTCAGCGTGAAGAAGGATGCCGAAAAACTGGCTCTCAAGGACAAAATTACCCCCAAAAAGTCACTTTCCATTGACGATATGGAGACGGGCAAGGAGGGAGACACGGGTGAACCGGATGAGGATTTCCTCATAACGGATATTTCAGGGGTGAAGAAGCACATTGACCTCCGCACCGAGATACGCAAACCCGAAATCAGGACCGTTGGAAAAGTGGATCTTACTCCTCCTCCCAGGCCTGTTAAGAAGGAGGCTGAGGCTCCAGCAGAGAAACCGGCAGCTCATGCTGCACCGGTTGAAGAACCTGCAAAAGTTGCCGTCACTGCAGAAACTACAGAAACCACAGAAACCACCGCACCGAAGCAGCCCAAGGTTGTCGGTAAAGTGGATCTCGACAAGTTTGCGAAACAGGAAAAGCCTGCAAAGAAAGGTGACGCGAAGAAAAAAGAGCCTGCAACTGACGAGGTGAGGCCTGAACCTGCTGCTGCAGCCGAAGCTGAACCAGTGGTTGCGAAACCAGCTGAAGCAACTGCGCCTGCTCCTGCTCCTGCCCCGGCACCTGCCCCCGAACCAAAAGAAACTGAAATCTACCGCCCCGGATACGAAAAGCTTGCCGGACCGAAGATCGTTGACAAGATAATCCTGGTACCGGAAGTCAAGAAGAGCCGAGATCAGTCAGGTAATGCACAACAGAGGCATGACAAGAAACGGGAGAGGATCAAGCCCAAACCACGCGAGAAAGTAGCTCTTGACGCTCCCCCGGCACCGGGCACTACTGACCCCAAGAAGGATAAGAAACCGCAGCCTAAGGATCACCGAGGAGGTGGCGGCGGAGGCGGCGACAGAAAGAAGACATTCAGGGCGCTCAGACCCGAAGTTGACAAGGAAGACGTAGAAAAGAACATCAAGGACGTCAACCTGCTCATGAGCAAGAGCAAGTCAAAGGTGGCCAGGTACCGCCGTGACAAGCGTGACGCCGTCAGTCAGAGGATGAGAGATGAGACTGAAAAGAAAGAACTCGAAAAGAGCGTACTCAAGGTAACCGAATTCGTCTCCGTGAATGAGCTGGCAACGATGATGGACGTTCCTGTTGTGGAGATCATCTCCACATGTATGAGCCTTGGACTCATCGTGTCTATCAACCAGAGGCTTGATGCCGAGACCATGGCAATGCTGGCCGAGGAGTTCGGATTCAGCGTCGAGTTCGTCAGCGCCGAGTTGCAGGAAGCGGTCAAGGAGGAAGAAGATGACCAGACCAATCTTCAACCCCGTCCGCCGATTGTCACCGTGATGGGACACGTTGACCACGGAAAGACAAAGCTGCTTGACTATATCCGCAACACAAACGTAGTTGCAGGAGAGGCAGGCGGCATCACCCAGCACATAGGCGCCTACAGTGTAAACCTTGAGGATGGCAAGATCATCACATTCCTTGACACCCCGGGTCACGAGGCCTTTACTGCAATGCGAGCACGCGGTGCCCAGATAACAGATATCGTAATCATCGTAGTGGCAGCTGATGACGGAGTAATGCCGCAGACCCGCGAGGCAATAAACCACGCGCATGCTGCAGGTGTTCCTATTATCTTTGCCATCAATAAGATAGACAAGCCAACCGCAAATACTGACAAGATTCGCGAGGAGCTTGCCAGCATGAACTTCCTTGTAGAAGAGTGGGGCGGCAAATACCAGTCGCAGGAGATCTCCGCCAAGAGCGGACTCAACATCGACCTGCTTCTCGAGAAGATCCTGCTTCAGGCAGAAATGCTCGAGCTGAAAGCCAATCCTGACAAGCTTGCCCTCGGTGCAGTGCTTGAGTCATCACTTGACAAGGGACGCGGCTTCGTTGCAACCATTCTTGTCAAGGCAGGAACCCTCAAACCGGGTGATGTTGTAATTGCAGGCAGCTGTTACGGCCATGTCAAGGCGATGTACAACGAACGTAACCAGAAGATAGCAGAAGCCGGACCCTCAATGCCGGTGCTGATTCTCGGACTTAACGGCGCTCCCCAGGCCGGTGACAAGTTTAATGTAATGGAATCCGACAAGGAGGCCAAGGACATAGCCACCAAAAGGGCGCAGCTACAGAGAGAACAGGGCCTGCGTACCCAGAAGCACATCACACTCGACGAGATCGGGCGCCGTATTGCAATCGGCAACTTCCAGGAACTCAATATTATTGTCAAAGGTGACGTGGACGGATCGGTTGAGGCCCTCAGTGATTCGCTCATCAAGCTCTCAACAGAAGAGATCCAGGTCAATATCATTCACAAGGCCGTTGGCCAGATATCCGAATCGGATATCCTGCTTGCTGCGGCATCCAACGCAGTTGTCGTCGGCTTCCAGGTGAGGCCTTCACTCAGCGCACGGAAAATTGCAGAGAAGGAAGGCATTGACATTCGCCTCTACTCTATAATTTATGACGCCATCGAGGAGATCAGGGCTGCAATGGAAGGGATGCTCTCACCGGAGATCAAGGAAGAGATTGTTGCAACCGTTGAGGTGCGCGAAGTCTTCAGGATCGGAAAGGTGGGGACTGTTGCAGGCTGCTTCGTACGCGACGGAAAAATCACCCGTAACACCAGGATCAGGGTGATTCGTGACGGTATCGTGATACACACCGGTGACCTCGGCTCACTCAAGAGGTTCAAGGATGACGTACGCGAGGTAACCTCCGGCTATGAGTGCGGACTCAATATTGACAACTTCAACGATATAAATGTCGGCGACGTAATTGAAGGGTACCAGACCGTACAGGTTAAAAAGACACTGTAGAATTGTCGATATGCGATTGTCGATTAAAAGATTTTCCCGTTCGCAAATCGCAAATCATAAAAAAAGCTGCCCGAAGGCAGCTTTTTTTTATCTTATTTCAGGGTGATTATGCCCCTATCAGCTTCTTGTATGCCTCGGCATCGAGAAGGTCGTTCACTTCCGAAGCATCGGCAAGCTCAACCTTCACCATCCATCCCTGGCCGTATGGATCTGTGTTGACAAGGTCTGCCTTTGTATCAAGCTCTTCGTTCTTCTCCTTCACCGTGCCGCTGACCGGCATAAAGAGATCAGATACTGTCTTGACTGCCTCAACCGTTCCGAAGACCTCACCATGGCCGAGTTCCTCACCCACAGTCTCGATCTCGATGAAAACTATATCACCCAGCTCATGCTGTGCAAAATCGGTGATCCCAACGGTTGCTTCATTGCCTTTGATAAGAACCCACTCATGATCCTTTGTGTACTTCAGGTTTGCCGGAACATTCATTTCTGTATATATTTTTTGTTAGACTTTGATCTTCAGGTCTCAGGTTGTCAAAAATACATCTTTTTTAATATTTAAACCCTGATAAAAGCTTTTTTTACTTCCGGCCCTCTCCGGTCACTGTACAAGCGTGAACCTGAGGCTGAAGCCGAAGTTTGTGTTGGATGTCAGGAAGGTGTTTGCCACAAACGGGTCATTCATTGTGTGGTCTGCGTAAATCTGCAGGTTGAACCTGTCACTGAGCACATAGTCTGCTGTCGCTCCTATTGTGAATACCTTCTGTCCTGCAACGGGCTGGTTTACCTGCTCTATCAGCTTGCGCGCCAGTGTTTTATTATCCCTGATTGAGAAATCGAGCTTTATGTTGAGGTCGCTCTCAAGTGCTTTCTGCCCTGTGCGTGAGCGAAGCATGATTGCAACATTGTCAAACCTGTAACCGGCACCGATTGTGATCTCATCATTCCTGATGTCAGCCACCTGGTTGCTTGTCAGGTTAAGGGTGACCGTGCGCGACTTTCGGTACTCAATTCGTGTCGTGAGTGAGTTCTTCCATCCCAGGTCGATGTTTATGAAGGGACTGAACTGCTCGTTGATTGTCACTGTATTGATCTCGAACTGCGGGATGTAATTGGATTTCAGGTCACGGATCCTGCTTATGCCTGACTCATCCGGGTCATAGTAAAGGCTTGTATTGAACGAACCGATTGTGTAAGTCGATCTGTACTGGTGCGAAAGGCTTACCGAATTGAATACCTTCCTCACGGCCTCAAATTTCGTCAGCCCCTCGAAGTTGATTCTCCAGTTGGGCATCATGTGCATCATTGAGGGGAAGGGTGAAAGGGATATCTTGTCAGGGTCTCTGCGGGTATAAGCAGCCAGGAATGCCGGAACCAGTACCTCACCGGAGGTTATGCCGTAGCCGCTTGCATAAGGACCTGTGACAGGCTCTCCCGTGACAGGGTCGAAGCCTGGATCATACAGGTTGTCAACCTGCTGGCGCTCATCCGCCCTGCGCTGCGAGATGATTGCAGTATAATCACGGAACCGCTCGAATGTCTGAGAAACATATTCTCCTGACTTTGGTATCTTCTCGAAGGCGGTACCCCATGAAACGACTGATATTGTAAAGTTGCCCGTGAGGCGGGTGTTCCTTGTGCTGTCAGGGAAGTTGCCGAACCGGTCGGCCCTCAGGTATGACGAAACAGTCTCCGAGTAACGGCGGTCTGCCGTCAGGTCAAGCCGCAGGCCCGGGAAGGGTTCAATGTTGGCCCTCAGGTTGACCTGCTCGCGCTTGCTGAAAGTGGCAGCGTTGTTCAGAAGAGTGTCAGTTGTGATCCAGCCGTTTATTACAGCCTCGTCAAAGAACCTTTCGTCAGTCAGTCCCACAAGGAAGCGCCATCCGGGTGACGACATACCTCCGTAGTTTTCCTGGCCAAGGAAAGATGTGCCAGGCAGGTATCCGGGAAGGATGTGTCCCTGCTCCACCGTATAGGTAGCCGAGACATTCCTTAAGGCCATAAGTCCGCGCACGACATAACGGCCGACAACACTTGCCATACCGGGTTTCTTCTCCACCCTGCCCTTTACATCGACATTTGCATTCGTAACGTCGGTGTCAGGGATATAGTCAATACGCATGTCAGAGACCACGTCAAACTTGCCGCTGACGACTGCGCCATCAGGTCCGGTGACAGTGACGGTTACATCCTTCGTTTTAAGGTTATGGTTGATTATGCGGGCTTTGCCGGCCTTCAGGGCGATCCCCTTGCGGCTGTGTGTCACCTCCTCATAGCCGAGGCTCATGCGCTGGCGTGCGCCTGGCTGGGTGGAGGTCTCAATCTCCTTGAGGAACTTCACCTTGGTGTAGAGGTTCGTCAGGTTGGCCTGAAGGGTAAACTGTCCGTTATTCGAGTTCTTGATGATGTTACCCGGATTTATATTCATCGAGTCAGGGAAAACAGTACCTGCCAGCCAGTCATACCTTGCACTGTACCTTGCATTCGATGTCACCCAGGAGAGCAATGGCAGCTTGTTGATAGGCACGTTGTAGTTGAAGTTCAGCAGGTGGTAATAGCTCGTTGTCCTTCCGAAGTTGCTCAGGTTGGTCATGATTGAGTCACGCCAGCCGTCAAAAAGATCCGGGTAACGCTTGCGGTCCACACCTCCCTCCGGTTCATCAATGCGGGCAATGCTGCTGGCGGTGAAGTCCACCTTCAGCTGCTTGGTGATATCATACTTGACGTCATAGAAACGTGTCCACTGGAAGTCTTTCGTGAAGACCGGCTCTATCAACAGACCGGGATTGTTTATGTTGCGGGTTTTGACCTCATTATAGTACCTGTAGAGATCAGTGCGAACCGTGACATGCTTCGGGAAGAGATATACATTGAAATCCTTAATCAGCCTGAAGGCCGGTGAGTTGAAGATTTTAGCCTTCTGGAACGGGGTGAAGTTCTTTGGTCTGGCCTCAAAGTCATATGCCACCCCTCCCCTGTAGGTTCTCTCCACATCCACCTCGGTCCTGGGGTCAGTGTTGTACACCTCGTTAAAGGCGTAGCTTACCGAGACGTTTGCCGGGTCCCAGGCATGGGGCTTCTCCCCTCTCTTTGTTGTCCCGGCATTACTGACTGTCAGGGTGCGGCGGCGCGAGTACTCCTCTGACAGATTGAGGACGCTGTCACGCTCTGCCTTTGTCTCCAGGTTGTCAAGTGCGTCATTGAGCAGGATATCAGGATCGAGCGGGTCATACTGAGGCCTGATTCGGTTCTCGGAGAAGCCCATGTATACAGGGATTCGGATGGCTGCCTTCTCGGGAAAGAATTTGCCAAGCTCCAGGTTCGATGAGAGGTCATACTGTATCACCTGCTCCATGCTGCGCTGGCTGACATTCTTGTCAATGCTGCCCCATCCCGGTGTGCTTGTCTGGCCAACCAGGTTGACAGTTCCCAGGTCAGCAAGCCTGGCCTGCATCTGCGCGTTCGCGGCCCATCCTCCCTCCTCCCGGAAGTCGCTCAGGCGAAGCTCGTTGATCCATACTTCAGCGGATCGGGGCGCTCCGTCATCGCTCTGCGGACGGCGTGTCCTGATTGGGTTTCTGACACCTACCATCACAACCTTTACATTACTCAGGTTGGGACTGCCGCTGACGGAAATGCGGGCATCGCCGGCCTGGACGGAATAGATGTCCGCTTCGCTGATTGATGAACCCGGCTTACGCATTGCCGCATCACGGGCCTGCTTCGCGTCAAGCAACTGTGAAAGATCTATGTCGATTTTGTTCTCCTCAGGCCATACTGCGGCTCTCTGCTCCTCGATATCATTGTTGTATCTGCCGTAAGGGGTCAGTTTCAGCGGAATCTCATACTCGTAAAAGTTGCTCCGGTAGTCTGAACCCAGCCTGACAAAAACAGTCACCTCTTCATCCTGCAGAGGCTCACCGATGAGTGCTTCGCCATGGACCTCCATCTTAAGCCTGCGATACTGCCTCATATCAAGGGTGACATTTTTGTAGGTGGCCCTGGCATCACCGTCTGCGAGATCGCGTACACGAAGGACCATAGACTGCTCGTTGAGCTGCCTCAGCTGAGGGTTTGCGGGGTCAATCACACGGTCAAAGCCGGGAGGCAGTACATAGTTCACAGGCTCCTTGCCTGCATTCTCCTCAATACTCACCGAGCTGATCTCGAAAGTGCCGTCATCCTCCTCTGGTATAGTGATCCGCTCGCCACCCTCGAAGAAGGTCAGGTTGTACTTGCGCCATTCCGATCTTACAAGCTCGAGGCGGGCAAAACGCATTATGACCTCTTCATCGAAATTGCGCATGAACATGCGAAGGAAACGGATCGACTTGAAATCACGTATCGAGCCAATCCTCCTTTCGTAGTCTGTGACAGGAATCTTGAACTGGTACCATTTGACAGGTGATTTCTCCCCGTTGGCAAAGGTGGCGTTATATTCAAGCTCATCAACGATGAAGTTCTCACCTACAACCATATCCTCCGGCCTGAGGCTGATGTGGTACTGATAGTAACTCTCCGTCTCGCTGAGGGTGTTGTCACGGTTTATGTCCTCCATGTCGGGAAGGGTGGTTCCGCTTGTGGGATAAGACTCATCTGACATCTCTGAAGTCGGTGAGTTGCCATCTGTGCCGTTGAATTTCTTGTATCTTTCAAGAATGCCCAGCTGAAGCAGGTCATAATCTGACCCCCTGAAGTAGTGGAAGTCGTCATTTGACGGGTCTTCAAATATTTTCTCCAGGATCTCGGGGCTGACCACTGCACCAACTGTCTGCAGATAACTGTCGAAGAAGGCAACCTCATCCTCATTGCCGAGGCCGTCAAGACCTACATCCTGGTAACGGCGTGAGTCGATGTTGTTGTCAAAGGCGTGCACCACAGCCTGTACGGTTGGTACGCGGCCCCATACCGTGGTGTCTACGTTCACGAGCAGCGGCGAAACGGGCAGCCCGTTCTCAAACTGCTTCCGCGAATCGCGAAGGATGTCCTCCGAGATGTTTCCCAGGTTGAAGTAGAGATCTCCCCCCTCATGATCAGGATTCTCCACGAAGGGATCCATTACCCAGAACTTGATGTACTGGATGTTGGCCGACTCGAAATCGTTTGTGAGCAGCTCCCGCATCATCCCTCCCCAGCGTGTCCTCGGAGAATTGAGCAGGCCGTCAGCCCCGAGACCTGCCGAGTATGCACCGGAAAGCACATCGAAGTTGTAGGGTCCGCGTTCGTACGGATAGAATGCAAGGTTAAGCACGGAGATGTTTGTGGGGATGCCGCTGGGCGACTCCTTGAAGGGGAAAATTTCAGTCTCATAGATCTCCCTGACGAAGTGGCTGGATTGCAGGTCAGGGTTGGCGCGAATGTGCCCCGGGGTTGTTGAACCGTTGCGAAGGAATAGCGGGTCAATTACATACCATGCCAGCCGTGCCCTGTTGAATCCTGACCGGATGTCCTTGCTAAGCTGTGCCTCGGGGAACAGCAGATCCTGGCCCTGCGGCACGCTTGCAAGTGACCAGGCATTGAATGCCCTCAGATCAAGAGAGATCTCACTTGCTTCGAAGTCATCAATATAGACCGCCCCCTCGGAGGTGATTGCTTTGCTGTGCCCGGGTACCAGGTGGGCGAACTCGCCGAAGAAGTTGATTGAAGAGGGAGCATTGGTCTCGATAAGAGGAAGCCAGTCGATTGCGTTTGTCAGGAGTTGCGACTCAGCCCTGTATGAGGCATCAAAACCGTAAATTGTGTTTGAGATCGGGTCATCGCCGTATGTGACCTTCTGAGTGTATGGTCTCTCGGTGAGCCGCAGGACAGTTCCTCCCAGGTTGAATTTCTCGGAGAAGCGGTAGTTGAGATGGGTGCCAACGAGCGTTTTTGTCTGCAGCCCGAAGAACTGGTTGCTTTCAAGTGAAACCTGGACAGGGGTCTGCGACTCAATGATCGCGGAGTTGATAATCTTGACAGAACCCATGTTGTAGTCAACTGTATAATCCACGTTCTCCGTGAGGGTGACACCGCCGGCGGTCACCTTGACCGATCCCTCCGGAATGTTTGCTACGTTAAGCCTGATTTCAGACCCCGAGGCTGATGTGAACTGGCCCCTGAGAAGGTATTTGTTCTTCTCGGCCATCTGTCTTGCCACTGTCTGTGTTGAGTCATAGAGCTCCGTGAAGACGTATTTCCTTATCTGTTCAGGATCAGTGATATATTTCAGCAGATGCCGTCCGAAGGGCTCAAGCACGGGAAAGATGATCCTCCCCTTCTCCCCCATTACTGTTACACCTTCAACGAAGTCAAACAGTCCGTCAGGCTGCCGGTCAAGCTGTGAATTGAGCTGGTCAAGGCCGAGAGCCTGGAGCAGAACCTTTCCGTCAAGTGGAGTACCGGGAAGGTAGTTCAGGGCATTGCCTGTTTTGTCATCCTGGTAGAGGATGTTTACCTCGAAATTTTTTGGCTCGATCCTGCCTGACCCGATGTTGTAGATGTTCTTCATCATCAGCTTCCATGAAGGGATCTGCGGGCTCAGGGTGGTACCCTTGATCAGCTTCAGGATAAGAGCGTCAGGCGCGGTGATACCGTCTGTCGAAAACTCACCGACCTTGAATACCTGGCCGTTGTATGTGTACTCGTAGGCCACGGCAAGCACCTCGTCATTGTTGAGTGCCATGTTGAGGGAGATGTACCCAAGCTGCCGGTTCACAGTATATTCACGCTCGGTCAGCCTGCGCGCATTCTCGATTTTCTCATAATCGCGGCCTATCTGGAACCCCGGATAAAGGCCGGCAAACGCGTCAGCCACCTGGTCAATGTTCCTTATGTTGCCGTAGGTTGTGTTCAGCTGCTCATACATGCCGTTTGTGTTGTTCGACGGGTTGACCGGGCCGCCGGGCATGCCCTGAAATCCAGGGACTGTATTGAATATATTTGCCTGGTTCTCAGCCAGGTCGAGGAATGCCACGATGTTCCTGTTGCTTACATCCTCAAACCGGCTGGTCTCATTTGTGATCCACACCTCGATCTTTTCGATATTGAGGCCGGTGCTTACGATAGGGAGATTTGCAAGCGCCCCGTCAAAGTTCTCCCTGAAATCCTGGGCAAGGAAGAAGTGGCGGTTAGCCTCGTAGCTGTCAGCGGTAATCTCGTAATCGCTGATCTGTGATCCGCCCTTGACCTCAACCACTGAAGACTCGCCCTTCTGTTGTGAGAAGACTGTCGTCATGTTCAGCTTCCCGAACTGCAGCTCGGTCTTCAGACCGAAGAGGCTGTAGCTTCCGGTGATGAGCGTACCGTTCAGCGGAAGGGTCACATCGCCCGCCTCGATCTTTTTGATTATCTCATCCTCTTTCCCGGAGTACTCGAGCTTTGTGCGGTTTTCAAACTCGAACATCGCTTCGGTGTTGTAGTTGATACCCAGCTGCATCTTGTCGCCGATTGTGCCGGTGACATTCATCTGGATCTTTTCCTGGAAATCGAATGTGGGTATTGTACGAAGTCTCTCGGAAAGGGTGGGGTTCTCAGTATGGGAGATATTGATACCGAAGATCAACTCGGCTGATCCCTGCGGGACAATGTTGATTACGTTGCTGCCGAAGATGCGGTCAAAAGTCTCCCCCCCTACCTCTATCTGGGGTATGAGTGAGGACCTGAATCCGGAGGCGTCACCGCGAAGGGTGGCATCCCAGTATTCGCGCATCGCCTGGTTGAACTCATACTTCCGGTACTCCTCGGGAGACATGTAGAAGGGTCGGCGGTAATCGAGGCTTCCGGCCTTCTGGTAGATAATATACTGCCTGTTGCGGCCGTCATAGTCCACCCGAGTGGTGATGTTTGATGGATTGCGCAGGAAGAGCGGTGATGACTCCTTAGCCTCCCACGGGAAGGAAGGATCACTGTTCAGTTTCAGGATTGTATCGCCGGGGATTGTCTGGGCAGATAGTACAAATGGAAAAAGAGCGGGAAGGATAAATAGCCCGACCCTGATCCAAAGATCTCTAATATGTGAAGAAAACTGCAATCCGGCACGCTGTTTATAACAGTTTCAGCGCCCTTCTGACTATTTCCTCTACCTGGAGTTTCTTGTTTTCCCTGAGGAGGTTATCAATAACCTTCGCGGCGCTGCTCCTGGCAAAGCCAAGCATCACTAAAGCAGATAACGATTCTTCGCGCGCAGTATTGTCGGAAAATGCAATTATTTCACCGGAACCGACATGTTTTCCTATCTTGTCTTTCAGGTCGATTATGATCCTCTGGGCCGTCTTCAAACCTATCCCCTTGACACCCTTGAGAGTGCCGACGTTGCCGCTTATAATTGCCTCCCTCAGATCAGCCGGTCTGACTGATGATAACATCATCCTTGCCGTGCCGGCACCGACGCCGGAAACGGAAATAAGTTGCCTGAACAGGTCACGCTCATCCTCAGAGACAAAACCAAAGAGCAGGTGAGCATCCTCGCGGATCGACTCATGGACCAGGATCTTGCAGGAATCTGCCTTATCAAGTGCAGAATAGGTATTCAGGGAGATGTTTATGTTGTATCCGATGCCGTTGCACTCAACCACCACGAATGCAGGATTGAGTTCGGTCACTTTTCCGGTAATATAATCGATCATATCTGCTGGTCGTAATTTTCCGGTTCGGGAGGAAGTTCGTCAACGTGCTCGGGATGGATATCGATTTTCTGGGGCTGGAGAGGATTCCGTATCAGTTCGTCATACATCTCCCTGTTCCGGTAGATGTCAACGGCAGCGTACAGAGCCTGCCGCATCGAGTTACCTGATGCTTCGTTTTTCCCGGTGATGTCAAATGCAGTACCGTGGACTGGCGATGTGCGGATCACAGGCAGCCCTGCGGTGAAGTTCACACCTGTATCGAATGCAAGAGCCTTGAACGCTCCCATTCCCTGGTCGTGGTACATCGCCAGAATCGCATCGAAACGGCTGAATGCCCCTGATCCGAAGAAACCGTCTGATGAATAGGGTCCGAAAGCGAGGATCCCCTCCTCATTGGCCTTTGTGATGGCCGGAATAATGATATCCTTTTCCTCATTGCCCAGAAGCCCGCCGTCGCCGGCATGAGGGTTCAGGCTCAGAACACCGATACGTGCCCCGCGAATTGCAAAATCCTGCAAAAGCGACCTGTTAAGGAGCCTCAGTTTGCTCAGGAGACCGCCCACTGTAATTGCTCCAGGCACATCGCGCAACGCCAGGTGCTCCGTGGCAAAGCCAATCTTCATGCTCTCACTGATCATAAGCATCAGCACTTCATGCGACCCGATCTTTGACCTGAGGTAGTCAGTATGACCGGTGAAGCGAAACTTGTCCGACTGAATGTTGTGCTTGTCAATGGGGGCTGTCACAAGCACATCAATCCTGTTTCCGGCGAGATCTGATACGGCACTCTCAAGGGCTGCGAAAGAGGCCTGCCCTCCCTCGGGAGTCGACTTGCCGAGCTCGACACGCACATCGTCACCCAGGCAGTTGATAAGGTTAATCTTCTTCGGATGGGCCTCAGCGGCAGATCGTACATTATTGAAATTGAATGCGGCGAAATTAAGCACCTTGCGGTGATATGCTGCCACCTTGGGAGAGCCGTAGACGACCGGAACGCACAGATCGGTGACGGTCGGATCTGACAGGGCTTTCATGATTATCTCGTAGCCGATGCCGTTAATATCGCCCTGCGTGATACCGGCAACTATAGTTTTTTTATCCATTGTGAATCCTGTCTGACGGACAGCAATGAGGCTGCCCGGGGTGGTAAAGTTAATCAAATTATTTAATGAATTAGCTTTAATGTATTACCTTTACAGGCACCTGCCACAATGCGCAGGCGTTGACAGGATGGGAATCAGAGAACAATTATACGACAGGCTTGCAGGGGGCGGCCGCATCAGTGTTGATGAGGCACTCACCCTCTGGCATGAGGCGCCGCCGGAAGAGCTGAGCTATGTTGCAGACCTCCTCAGGCGTAAACTGCATCCGGGAAACAGGGTCGGATGGATGATTGACCGCAATGTCAATATCACAAACATCTGCTTCTCACAATGCCGCTTCTGCAATTTCTGCCGGAGTGCTAAGAGCGATGAAGCATATGTCACAACTGATGAGGAGTATGACAGCAAGATAGAGGAGTTGCTGGCGCTGGGTGGCGATCAGCTACTTCTGCAGGGAGGGATGAATCCCGCGCTGGGGCTCGATTTCTACACCAGTCTCTTCAGAAGGCTCAGGAGCCGGTGGCCCGGAGTTAAGCTCCATGCCCTGGGGCCTCCGGAGGTGGCATGGCTTGCAAGAGCTGAGAAAATGAGCTATCGCGATGTGCTCGTGGCACTGCACGACGCCGGTCTCGACTCCCTTCCGGGAGCAGGGGCGGAGATCCTCTCTGACAGGGTAAGGAAACTCATTTCCCCGGTCAAGGCTACAGTCGCCGAATGGCTGGGAGTGATGAGAGAGGCGCACAGGCTCAACCTGCCCACCTCGGCAACGATGATGTTCGGTCACGCAGAGACGGTGCAGGAGAGAATCGAACATCTCGACATGCTGCGCAAGCTACAGGATGTCAGGCCGGCAGGTCACTACGGATTCATTACTTTCATCCCCTGGCCATTCATGGACCGGGGAACCAGGCTGGCTGAAAAGGATGGTATCAGAAGCCATGTTACGGCCGCTGAATACCTGAAGTTGATCGCCTTGAGCAGGATGATGCTTGATAACATACCCAATATCCAGGCATCAATTCTCACTGTTGGCAAGGAGACGGCAATGATGTCACTGCACTGCGGGGCCAATGACCTGGGATCGGTGATGATCGAGGAGAACGTTGTGAGCGCGGCCGGTGATCCGTTCAGGGTTAATCCGGAAACGATGAAGGAGATAATCCGGGAAGCAGGTTTCACACCCGTAAGGAGGGACCAGCGTTATCAGGCAGTAGGCAGTAGGCAGTAGGCAGTCCTCAGTCTGCAGTCGGCAGTCGGCAGTTGGCAGCTGGCAGTCGGCAGCTGGCTATTGTGCAGTCGGCAGTCGGCAGTCGGCAGTCGGCAGCTGGCAGTCGGCAGCTGGCTATTGTGCAGTCGGCAGTCGGAATTGTGGCATTGCCCGTAGGGCATAAAGCATTGCAGGAAAGGGAACGTTCATAATTACGTTGCTCCCAGTCGGTAGTGATAGCTCGTAGAGCTTAAAGCATTGTAGATGACAGAATTAAAATACATAAATTGCTCGTAGAGCATTAAGAATTGTACCCACCCGCCTATTCCGTACGCTTTTTAACCGTATACATGAGCGTCTCCACCTGCCGCAGAAGCTCTCTCTTATCATCCCTGGGAGCATAAACGAATCCTGTGACCACCACTGCACGTGATGTGACGGTGTCTATGAAAGCGTATGAAATGAACGGTCCTCCCATAAATCCTCCCTCGAGGGTCCATAATCCTCGCATCTCTATGTAGTCAGTCCCGTTCTGCCGGAAGGAGCGGCAACTGACCGGGAGCTTTTGTTCTATGACCATAAACGAACCTCCGTCAGGACCCTTCACCTCGTCTGACATCCGCTTCTGGGTGAGGTCGGCAAGCTCGAAGCATCCCAGCCTCGTTATTGTACGGTCAGTGACTGAAACCATTACTGATTGTGTGGAGGAAGGGGTTTCAGCCGACAACATCATGATACCCTCGCGGTTAAAATCAGGCTCCCAGCCTGAAGGCTTAACCAGTTCCCACTTTGTGCCACCGGCTGTCAGCACACTTCTCTCCTTCCCTGCCGATTTCGTGAGCCAGTCTGTCAGCCTCTCGCGCTCCGCATTGTTGAAACTGCGCCTGATCTCTTCGCCGTTCTTCCTGAGACACTCCGCAAGTGATGCAGTATCCGGGGCAGTGACATTCACAACAAGCTGCGTCTCAGCCCACTTATTGCGGGTATATGTCACTTCAGCCTCTGTTTTGCCGGGGTCAGTCTCTGTCTGTAAAATATTCCGGTGTGCAACATAAATGTCACGGAATCCTTCCGGGTTGACCGGCAGGATTGTGAAGGCAGGCTCCTCCTGCGGGAGGCCGAGAAGTATTGGACTCACATAGTCCCTTACAGACTGTCCTGGGCTGCCAACCCACATTGATTTGTCCATTACAACGAGAACCTCACCTGTAGTACCGGTGACGTTGGGAAGGGTCCTCGTCAGGGAAGAATCACCGCAAGAGGAAAGAAAAGCAGACATCAGTAAAAATAAGGCTGCAATGTTTCTCATGGTCCTGAAATTTATGAAATAAAAAGCCCGCACTCTCATGCAGGCTTGAATATACGGTTTTATGATCCTAGTTCTCCTTGCCGGCGCCCTTTTCGGCATCAGTCTCAGCAGATGTGTCCTTGGCTTTCTTAAACTCCTTAAGCCCCTGACCTATACCCTTCATCAGCTCGGGGATCTTGCGCCCGCCGAACATAAGTACAACAACCAGCAGTATCAGGATTATTTCAAGAGGTCCGATCTTTCCCATTTCTCAGAGTGTTTTGTTTATGCAAATGTACTAATTCTTTCACACAAGGTTATACTTCAAACTGATTTATCACTTTCTTATCAGTTTGAGAATGTCATTCCCGTTGGCGAAGATAAGCAGGGCAAAGAGGATAACCATTCCGGCAATCTGGGCATACTCCATGAATTTGTCACTGGGCTTCCTTCCTGTTACAACCTCGAATATCAGGAACATAACATGACCTCCGTCAAGCGCTGGAATCGGAAGGATGTTCATCACGGCCAGGATGAGCGACAGGAAGGCTGTCAGATTCCAGAACGACTGCCAGTTCCATTTGCCCGGAAAGATGCTGCCGATTGTAATAAAGCCTCCGAGCGATTCGTAACCCTTTGTGTCTTTGGCAAATATCAGCTTGAACTGTTTGAGGTAGTCGCCTGTGGTCTTCCATCCTTTTGCGATACCGGCAGGGATGGCTTCGAAGAAGCTGTAGTGCTTCGTGCTCAGCTCGAGGATATTTGCCGTTTCCCTGTAAACTCCGAGAATTCCGGCATCAGTGGTTGTTACACGTATGTCTTTCAGCTCCTCACCCCTCCTGACGGAGACAGTCACCGGTCTTGCCCTGTTGGCGAGGAGGTAACCCTGGAACTCGTCATACCACATGAACGGGTTGCCGTCAAGGGCAATGATCTCATCACCCACAGCAAAACCGGCCGCAGATGCAGGCGATTCATCGGCAACACCCGATACGACAAACGGACCGAAAGGAATCCTGGCATCAAGTATATCCGGATTTTTAAGCAGTGCCGGTATGAACTCACGGCTAACGGGGATGTCAACTAATTGGCCGTTACGTTCAACTGTTATCTCCTTCCTTTCGTTAAGAAGAATATCAGGGATTATTGCATAGAAATTGTCAACCGGCTCTCCGTCCAAGGCAAGGATCTTGTCGCCGTTGCGCAGTCCCATTGCATAACCGGTAGAATCGGTCAGGATGCCGTACTTCACGTTCGATGATGCAAGGTATGTCTCGCCCCACAGGCTGAGGACACCCACATAGATGAGCATGGCAAAGATGAAATTGAAAAAGACCCCTCCGAGCATTATCATCAGCCTCTGCCATGACTTCTTGGATCTGAACTCATGCGGTTGGGGAGGCTGCTTCATCTGCTCCTTGTCCATAGACTCGTCTATCATCCCTGAGATCTTCACATACCCTCCCAGCGGGATCATCCCTATTCCGTATTCCGTTTCGCCCCACTTCTTCTTGAAAATTGCCCATGGCCAGTCAAAGAAGAGATAAAACTTTTCGACTCTCGTCTTGAAGAGGCGGGCAAAGAGGAAGTGCCCGAACTCGTGCACGATTACAAGGATTGAAAGTGACAGCAGCAGCTGCAGTATTTTTATAAGAACTGTCATTTTTTCTTCAGTTTGTTGATGTATTCGTTCGCGAGATGCCGGCTCCGGTTATCTGTCTCAGCATAGACGTCCATAGAGGCTTCGTTGTTGAAAACAGTATTCTCCAGCACATGTTCAACCGTACCGGCGATGTCATTGAATCCGATAAGCTCCCGCAGGAACGCTGCCACCGCTTCTTCGTTGGCTGCGTTCAGGGCGCAGGGCATGTTCCCTCCGCTCTTCAGTGCCATGCGTGCCAGCGGCAGGCACCGGAAACGCATCATATCAGGCTCACTGAAAGTCAGTGAGCCTGTATCTGCCAGCGACGGGCGTGGCAGCTCAGTGATAACCCTGTCGGGCCATGTAAGCGCGTAGATTATCGGCAGCCGCATGTCCGGAACTCCCAGCTGTGCCTTGACCGAGCCGTCAGTGAACTGCACCATTGAATGAATAATTGACTGAGGGTGTATCAGTACATCTATGCGGTCTGCCGGCGTTCCGAACAGCCAGTGTGCTTCAATCACCTCGAGACCTTTGTTCATCAGCGTGGCCGAGTCGATTGTGATCTTGCTGCCCATCGTCCAGTTGGGATGGCGCAGGGCCTCCAGGGGCGTGACTTTTGCAAGCCGTTCGGCTGGGGTATCGCGGAAGGGTCCGCCTGAGGCTGTGAGAATAAGCCGTTCAACCGAGCTAACCGGTTCGCCGTTTATGCACTGCATTATAGCAGAATGCTCCGAGTCAACCGGCAGAAGGCGGCTGCCGGTAGAGGCAGCGGTGCGGGTGATCAGCTCACCTGCCACAACCAGAGTTTCCTTGTTTGCAAGCGCAACCTCCAGGCCTGCAGCAACTGCAGCGGCAGTGGGCCTGAGACCGGCAAAACCCACCATGGCGGCAACAACAGTGTCAACACCATCTGAGGAAGCCACCTCCTCTACTGCCTTCTGCCCGGCCATTACCTCAATGTCAAGTCCTGCCAGACCATCTTTTATTACATTGTAGAAGGCCTCATTGCCAATGACTACCCTGGCCGGCCGGAAGAGTCTTGCCTGCTCCATCAGGAGCTCTGCATTGCTTCCTGCTGTCAGAACGGAAACGGTGAAGAGGTCAGGGTAACGCGCGACGATGCCGAGCGTCTGAGTGCCAATCGATCCTGTGGAGCCGATAATCGCCAGTCTTTTATGCATCTGTCGCCCTCATGTCAGAAATAGATATATTGAGCGGGATCGAGGGGTACGCCGTTGTGCCACAGCTCGAAGTGCAGATGGGGCCCCGAAGTGTAAAGCTCACCTGAGTCACCGACAATTGAGATGGCCTCGCCGGCCCACACCCTGTCACCCATCTCCTTCAGCAGGCGGGCATTATGCTTGTACACTGACACCAGGTTGTTCGCATGCTGAATTGCCAGTACGAAACCGGTCTCCATGGTCCAGCCGGTCATAATCACCGTACCCTCGAGAGTGGATGACACAACCGCCTTTGGCTGGGTGACAATATCGGTTGCATAATGCCTTGTCCGGGATTCGAAGTTGCCCGAGATGACCCCCTTGACAGGGGGAAAGAAATGTATGTTGGCCAGGCTGGTACCCTGATCCGGCCCGCTATTCTGAGTCATTGAAGAGGCTGACAAACTGTACTTCTCCTCCTTTTCAACCCTGGCTCTGAAGAGAGAATCCTCAGCTGACTTATTGAAGACGATGTTGTCATAGTCGCGCGTGCTGTCACGCATGCTGACGGATCCGATTGGCTGTTTACCTGAGATGACATCATTCAGGTCACGGAAATATTTGTCTCGTATCTCAAGCTCATGCTCAAGGGAGTCAAGCATGATTGCATTCATCAGGATGTTCCGCCGCATCTCAACATCAGGGTAACCTGGAATGAACTCCCTGAGGTTGGTGAATGCAATCAGCGAGGTGTTTACAGCAAGGGTAAACACCAGCAGAAGTGCTGCAGCAAGAAATGCATTTGCCCTGGAGAGGCGGATGCGCCATAACTCCTCGAAAGTTGTGTCATTGAATATGGCGAGCCGGAACCTGTCGGTCCATTTCCCCTTGCGTTTTTCATTCTTTGCCATCTGATGATCTGACCGAAGGGACAAAGATAGCAATGATGTTGGAAATGTTATCAGGC
>Ga0209800_10000929_pt1 | contig 36649 bp, 25 predicted proteins | sample Higcelweek8metaG_FD_187174 | JGI IMG/M metagenome (GOLD analysis project Ga0209800, IMG submission 187174) | Freshwater pond sediment microbial communities from the University of Edinburgh, under environmental carbon perturbations - High... | ecosystem: Environmental > Aquatic > Freshwater >...
TCCCCTATCGACCTTATTATCCTCTTGTCAATATCAGATCTGCCATCGACATAATCAATAATTTTTTCTGCAACCGGATCATAGAACATGCCGTTAATAGTAAAATCACGTCTTAAAGCATCTTCCCGTGCATCCGTAAAAACAACTGTGTCCGGATGACGGCCATCGCTGATGCCGATATCAGCCCGGAATGTGGCCACTTCAAAAGGTATACCATCCTCCACAACCACCATCACCCCGAACTGCTCCCCTACTCCGATTGTATGTGAAAACAGCCTGGCAATAGTCTGCGGTTTTGCATTTGTTGCAATATCAATATCACCAATCACAGTGTTGTCACCCGTCATGATGCGGTCGCGGACATACCCCCCGGCAAACAGTGCCGAAAATCCTTTATCACATAGTTTTTTTACAATTGCAACAGCTATTGCAGTCTTTTTTTCTGAATCTTCTGAAATCATATTCTGGAATATACGTTTTTTCAAATGGAATAAATCGATTTAGTCATAAAGACGCCATGCAGAATGTTTCACAAATATATATATTTCATTCAATCCGGCATTTTTTTCGTGCGGGGGGAAAAAAAAGTGATAGATTTCTAATCAGATAATAGTAAAGCAGCTTATGCAAAGAAGTGACCTGAAAATAGAAGCTGAATAATCCGTTAAATGGTCTGCATTTTACTTCTGGCAATTATCTGTCACTATCAGACGGTTTTTACCACTTGAACAGGTTATGTTTACCATTTGCTCGTGAAAATCATTGACAATACCTTCTGGTATAAAGCATCTTTATTCAGTTAAATTGGAAATTACTATCTTTATATATTACAAATGGAGGAATTCATGAAGAGTATCGGTAAAATTCTGTTGGGATTAGGGGTTTTAGCCATGATGATGTCATGCTCATCAGGTTATGAAGCAAAAGGTGATGATGCCTACAAAATTGCCCAGAGACTTCAGGGTGAACAGAAACGTTATCAGCAGAAGATGGCGTACATGATGTATGGTAAAGCGATTCAGAGTAAACCTACTAAAGTTTCTCCTAAACTAAGAAACAGATATGTCGAAATGACACTTGTCCGTGCAAACACAATCCTCAGTGAAGGTGCAGCAAATGCATCAGCACTGATTCTTTTTATGGAAGACCTTGACAAACAGGTTCTGATTCCTGATGTTTCTCCTGAACTGAAGCAGAAATATGCGATGTTTCTGATGCAGTATTCAGACTCAAGTATATCAAATGAGAAATATGTCGATGCAATTTCAATTCTTGATAAAGCAATCGGAATAGCAAATGACAAGTCTCCAGTTGAAACAAAAAAGACAGATCTTATGAAGAAAATTGCAAAAGATAATCTGGACATGGCTGACATTGAATTCCAGACTGCAAAAGCAGATAAAGATGTTGAAGCATATATCAAGGCTGAATATTATGCCCTTGCATCTTTAATGTACGATTCAACAAACGCAGAAGCGAGGAAGCTTCTTACTACTGTTCGTAAAGAAAATATCAGTACCTACTCAGCATATGTGCGCGTTATTGAAACAATACCTGACTCTGCAATTTTCCGCAGTGTCAACAAATGGGATATTCTTCTTGCGATTCCGACATTCTCTCAAAAAGGTAAAGGCGCATCTGCGGTTGTCACAATTTACAACAATTCATGGAATCCGCTGCGCATGAATTCTCCTGATTTCAAGCTTGTCAATACAGACGGAAGAGAATTTCCTGCAGCTGTTACACGTCTTGAACCGGAAATGCTTGATCAGCAGCGTGAAACAAAATGCAAACTGACATTCCCGGGAGCATCCGGCAAAATAGCAAAACTTATCTACAGAAATGGTGAGCACTACTCAGAAAAGTGTTTCATGTAATTTCAGATAACATATTTTTAAAAAAAGGGCTGTCTGTTTCCACAGACAGCCCTTTTTTTAACCTCACTTGTGCTCAGTTGCCAATCGGAATCTTAAAACTGTCAACAGTACCGTTATAATTTACTTTTGTAAAGTAGATGCCGGATGAAGTTACATTCTGTTTTGTCAAATCAATCAATAACAGGTTTGATTTCTCCTGATTTTTCTGCGCAACTGTACGTCCTGCGACATTATATAAAGTGGCTCTTGTTATTGACTGTGCATTAATAATCAGAAAGCCGTCAGATACTGAAATTTTTATACCCTGCACTGCAGAATTATTTTTATCAAACTTTACATGCACATTATCCTGTGTGAATGAATTTACTGTTTTTGAAACATAAATATATACGCCAAGACTGTCTTTAATCAGTTTTTCAGTTTCAACATTTAATCCATTTGAATCATATTTTCTGATTTTTCTGGTGAATATTGTATCTGAACTGGCAAAAGTTGACTTATACCACTCAGTCGTCAATGTATCCAGTCCATGAGAATCAAAAAAATACTCGTAGAAATAATATGGCTCATTACTGTACGTTCCAGTTTCAGGATCATAAAAATTGAGACACGTTCCAAACGAGTTTGCGGTCAGACAATACTTGACTTTTGATAAATTTGCATACTCGGCATCTCCGGTATTCCTTTCTTTTGTCAAACAGGCTGTAAGATATTTGTATAAATACCCTCCGGCACTGAATATGCATGTCGCCATATATTCCGCTTCATTGGCAGTGCCTATTTCTGATTTGTAATATAAAATCAGGCTGGTGTCGGTTTTTCCTGAATCCAGCAATGCCGACAGATAATCCATCTTCCATTGTTTACTTATAGTATCGTACAGATAAGAGAATGTACTTTGATAATTGTCATAGGAATAATCACTGCTGAATGTTCCTGAAGTAAAGTCTCCATAATTCATATCGGACTCGAAAACCACATCTTCACCTGTAACCGCTATTTCTACTTTAAACAGTATGGAATCTTTACTTACAGGCATCCAGTTCAAAATTACGCTGTCCCATTCATAATCAGTTTCAACAAGACATTTCATATTATTGTAAAAATCAAATGTGCACTTTTTTCCATATTCAATCATACCGTCTTTAAATTCATAAGAGATCATTTCGGCCAATTTTCCATCCTGATATATGCAGCTGTCGGTATACATCATGTTACCAGTGGCCCACCCGGATGGTGCATTTGTCATTTTATTCAAAGTCACTTTGCTGTCTGCATTATAGACAATTGTATCACGTCCTGCGAATTTCCACTGCGGATTTGCACTGTTACCTGAATCTATATAGATGACAGCTCCGCTGCGCATGCCATTTTGAGCCTGGGATACTGTTGATTTTCTGAGGCACAGATTATTTCTGACTATTGAGAAATCGGGTTTCATCACTTTACTGTATGGCACAGCCAGATGCTTAATTACAGAATCAGACAGAACAGATGATGAAAAAAGCAGACCGATAACAAGAGTGTGTGTGATATACTTTACCGGGTTCATTATATTTTTCTCCTTTTATCAACATTAGATTTACAGCAGTTCTGGTGTAAAGCTGCTGATCTTTTCATCTTTTTGATTTATTACCTTTCATGGAATAATTATTTACCTATAATAACAATTTGTCCGCGTGCATTTCTATTGTCAAACTGTTTGAAAGAAATGCCTACATTTACAATTATTATCCTGATTATGCTGCCGGAGATAGTTTTTTTGTCTGTTCAATTTCGATGCTGCTGTATGATATTATGCTAATATTCACTTCAATAAAATTTCAACTTAAATCAGTTGGTTTGAGATCCCTGCAGATTTCATGCAGCAACCTAATAAAATGTGTGCAAAATTTAACCTATGAATTTATCAGAAAAAGTAGTATTTTAGTAGACCGGAAAAAGGAAATATTCAAGTGAATGAATCTCATTCTCAGGGTTACAACCCAAAACATCTCTTGCAGAAGAAAATTGCCGCAGCATTTGGACGTAAGGCTGCCAATTACGATCAGCATGCGCAGTTTCAAGCTGTTATACTGGAACATATTATAAAATCTTTCAGCCAAACATTCAAAAAAGGGCAGATCTGGGCAGACCTTGGATGCGGAAGCGGGCTTTTTTCTAAAATTCTTAAAAGCCATGGAATTGATCTTACAATTACAGGAGCAGATATCAGTTTTAACTCGCTGAAAATTGCCTCCGGATGGAATAAAAATTCATTTCAGGGTGATATTCTGTCCCTGCCGCTAAAAGAGGCAAGCCTTGATGGAATAGTAGTTTCTTCAGTTCTACAGTGGATAGAGGACCAAAATGTTTGTCTGAATGAATTTCACCGCTGTCTGGCAGCTGACGGAACACTTCTTTTCTCAGTATTTATTGATGGATCATTTGGTGAATTAAATGCAGTTAAACACACTCTTGGCCTGCCTATTCCGATCCGACTCTATAGCAGTGAGAGCTTGCGTCGACTATTGAATCAATGCAGCTTTTCTGTCACAGACTGTTTTGTTACTGAAAAAACTTACTATTTCTCAAGTGCACATGATGCAATGAAAAGTATTAAAAATTATGGTGCAGCGGCAATGCCGGGCCCTCCTATGACACGGGGCAGACTAAGTGAGTTTTTCGCACTTTATGAAAACATGTTTGCCAACAAGCAAGGTGTTCCTGTAACCTACAGGGCCATCAGCGGATCAGCAAAAAGGATATAAGATGAGTAAAGCAAAATGTTTTTTTGTCACAGGCACCTCAACGGATATCGGCAAAACATATATCTCAAGCCTGCTTATAAAAGGTTTCGCGTTTTCCGGACTTGTTAGCTATATGAAACCGGTACAGACGGGATGCACATTTACAGAAGAAAGTCACTTGGTTGCGCCTGATTACGATTATGTCAATACACATGCACACCCTGTTTTTCCATTTTCTTTTACTGATCATGTTCCTTATTGTTTTGAAAGGGCATGTTCACCTCACCTTGCAGCATCACTCGCAGACACAGCCATAGATCTTGAAAAAATAAAAGCATCCTGTGAGAAAATTGCGTCTAAAGTTGACACTCTGATTATTGAAGGGGCCGGCGGCCTGCTTGTGCCTCTGAATGATTCCTCATCAACACTTGATCTCATAAAGCTGCTTGCAGTACCGGTGATTCTTGTAACAACCCCGGGTCTTGGCACAATAAATCACACATTACTTACATTAAACCAGCTGCGGTATTCCAGGATTCCTGTTGCCGGTGTTATTATGAACAATCCTGACAATAAAGTCATTGATTATATTTACAATGACAACAGGCGTATTATATCAGAATATGCAGCCCCCGTGCCATTCTGTGAAGTTAAATATGGAGCTGAAAATGACGAACACTTCGAATCATTCTGTAAAAGAATCTAATCTTTACAAACATCTGTGGATGCCATTTACGTATTATAATGACCAGATTGAGAATCCCCCTATTGTCATTGAGCGCGGCGAAGGTATTTATATTTTTGATAAGCGCGGGAAAAGATACATGGATGCGGTCGGCTCATGGTGGACCTGTACATTTGGACATAATCATCCTTATATTTCAAATGCAATAAGAGCTCAGCTTGACAAAATTGAACATGTCATGATGGCCGGGTTTATTACAGAACCCGCGCTTCTGCTTTCACAGCTCCTTGGCGCGATCCTGCCGCCGAAGCTTCAGCGGATTTTCTATTCCGATGACGGGTCAACCTCTGTTGAGGTGGCAATGAAAATTGCGCTTCAGTATTACGCTTTACGCGGAGGCAGCAGAACAGAATTTGTCTCTTTTGACGGCGGGTATCATGGTGATACACTTGGAGCAATGTCTGTCGGCAATGTTCCATCATACCATTCGCTTTTTCACGAAAGATTCAAGAAACAGCTTTTTGCCCATTCTCCATACTGCTACCGCTGTCCTGTCGGATGTTCAAAGGAAAGCTGCAATGCAGAATGCATGGACTCTCTTGAATTGATATTAAAAGAAAAGGGTGAAAATATTGCTGCATGCATATTTGAGCCTATGATTCAGGGAGCTGTCGGAATGCGAGTATATCCGGCTAAAGTATTATCGCGTATTTTCTCTCTTTGTAAAAAATATGAAGTATTGACAATTGCAGATGAGGTTGCCATGGGACTTGGACGTACAGGCAAACTTTTTGCATGTGAACATGCTGATGCAACACCGGATATAATGTGTCTTGCAAAAGGACTCACAGGCGGTTACCTGCCGCTTTCAGCGACAATAGTCAGTGAATCGATATTTACAGAATTCAAAGGTTCTTACGGCAGTGACAGAATCTTCAACCATGGACATACTTTTACAGGTAATCCGCTTGCAACAGCCGCAGCGTGTGCAGCAATCAATCTTCTACAAATAAGTAACATTCCGGAATCACTGAACAGCATCTCACAGAAATTCGCACAGGGTCTTGAACTTTTCCGTCAATATGATATTGTCGGAGATATCCGTATGCTTGGTCTTGCAGGGGCTATGGAAATAGTTAAAGACAGAAAGACAAAAGCTCCGCCGGATCAGTCATCACGCCTTACCTGGAAAATTTCTCAGAAAGCACTTGAAATGGGCCTTGTGATCCGCCCTCTGGGCAATGTTCTGTATTTCATGCCGCCATTTATTATAAGTGAAGAACAGATAGACAATATGTTCCTGATTACAAACAATGCAATAAAAGAGACAATCAATGAACGACTCACCAATCTATGAACGTATAGAGCGAGGATTATCTGAACGTAAAGAGCAGGCAATGTTTCGTTCTGTCAAATCAGCTGGCAGCCGTTATTCTATTGATTTGTCAAATAACAGCTACCTTTCACTTCACTCTGAACCACAGGTGATCAAAAACGCCAGGGAAATCACAGGAAATATTCTATGCGGCAATCTCGCATCACGGCTTGTTTCAGAACATTCAGCATTATACAGTACTCTTGAATCTGAAATTTCATCATGGGAACAGACTGAATCCGCGATGGTGTTTACATCAGGCTACACCGCGAATGTCGGCCTGATTCAGGCAATCTGTACACGTGAGACAGAAGTCTTCTGTGACCGTTTAAATCATGCGTCAATCTATGACGGTATCGCGCTAAGCGGATGTAAACTTGTCCGTTACCGTCACAACGATATGAAAGACCTTCAGTTTCGGCTTGACGCATCAGATGCAGTAGAAAAATTGATCATTACAGACACGGTTTTTTCTATGGACGGAGACAAAGCTTTACTTGAAGATATTGCGACTCTGGCCCGCAGATACAAATGCATGGTTATGGTTGATGAAGCGCATGCGACAGGAATATTTGGTGAAAAAGGGACAGGAGTTGTTGAAGAGAGCGGAACTGCATCTCAAATTGACATAAGAATGGGAACACTCAGTAAAGCACTTGCCGGTCTTGGCGGATACTTTGCCGGATCAAAACTGCTGCGTGACTACTTTGTAAACTATTCCCGCAGTTTCATATATTCCACAGGCCTTCCGCATGCATCACTTGCGTTTACAATTGCAGCAATAAAATTTATTCGTCAGAACCCCGGCCTTGGGTCAATGCTTCTTTCCAAAGCTGATCACATGAGGAAAAGAATTCAGCAGGCCGGATATTCCACCATGAATTCAACCACTCAGATTATCCCGTGTCTTGTAAGCAGTAAAACCGAAGCACTCGAGCTCAGCGATTTTCTCGCATCACAGGGAATAAACGCACCCGCAATACGGCCTCCCACTGTCCCTGAAGGTACAGCCAGGATAAGAATTTCCTGCCATCTGGGTATCAACATGGATGATGAAGACCGCATCATAGATCAATTGACACAGTGGAAGTCAAAGCATGCGTGATCAGGAATGGACTGTACTTGGAGGCTGGTCTATAGAGCCGCAGATCATGGTGTCTGTTTTTGGCCCTGATGCACGTTACATTGATTGCAATAAAGAAATCGGTACAATAATAAGCAATGATTTGCTGTATGATAACTGGCAGGATCAGATTGCAGAACAGCTTTTTTCTGAAAACAACTCTATTAAATTTCTTGCAGGATGGTCGACCGGAGCCATTATTGCGGCAGCACTTGCATCAAAAGTTAAACCCCAGGCATTAGTTTTGTTTTCCTCCACACCTTCATTCATAAGACGCAGTGAATTCCCATATGGAACCAGACCTGCCATTGTTCGCTCAATGATCAATGAGTTAACACTTGACTCAGAAAGTGTACTCGAACAATTCTACAACCGGTGCGGATTTACAACTGCACCATTGTCACAAAAATATTCTGTGAAATCACTTCAGAACGGATTATTTTTCCTTCTCAATGTGAATATCATTGAAGCAGAGCAGCCGCAATGTCCGGTAATATGTATGCATGGGACACATGATGCAATTATCCCTGTAAATGCAGGTCGGATACTATGCGAAAAAATGGGCGGCAGATTCTGCGAATTTGACGGAGCACATCAGTTTTTTCAAAACAACACGGATAAAATCAGATCAATTATTGACGATATAGAAAGGTAAGTATGGATTTTTTTCAAAAAGCATCAGAACTTTACACAAAAGCAATACAGGGCGGAATTGACATTAAGGATATGGATACAGTTACAGACTGGCCTATTGACAAACTATCAATTCTCTTTGCAGCTGCAGATCAGACCCGCACATTCTTTCACGGGAATAATGTCTACCCCTGTTCGCTATTAAATATAAAATCAGGCGGATGCAGTGAAGACTGCGCATTCTGTGCGCAAAGCAGCCATAATGATGCAGCAATTGAAGTACACGGCCTTCTGACTCCTGAAGTAATGAAAAGTCGTTTTGAACATGCATATAAACATGATCTTCCATTGGCCGTTGTATCAAGCGGCCGCAAACTTTCAAGAAAAAACATTGAAATGGTTGCGCAGACACTATCAATTTGTGAAGGGGAAAAACATGCGTCCCTCGGAATTCTTGACCGTGAGGAACTTGACATTCTTTTTAAAGCAGGTGTAGTATGTTACCATCACAATCTTGAAACCAGCCGCTCTTTTTTGCCATCAATCGTTTCAACACACACATGGGAAGAACGTGTCGAAACAGTAAAAGCGGCTAAAGCTGCTGGAATGCATGTCTGCTGCGGAGGAATTTTCGGGATTGGTGAGAACTGGACACAGCGTAAAGAATTCTGTAATGAACTGAAGAATCTTGATATTGACTCAATTCCTATAAATTTTTTCAATCCTATAGAAGGTACACGAATCAGTGCACCTAATGAATCACCTCTGGAATTCCTTAAAATCATATCACTTTTCCGTCTTGCAATGCCAAAAAAGATTATTAAAGTATGCGGCGGACGCGAATTTCATCTCGGACAGTTACAAAGTCAGATTTTCTTCGCAGGTGCAAATGGATATATTTCAGGTGGATATCTGACGACTGATGGTGCAGGATTAGATTCTGATGATATAATGATCACCGCACTCGGACTTGAAAAAAGAAAAACTTTCATTCAATAACTTTTCAAATCCGGTAAGTATCTGTATTTCAGGAATCATTGCATCTTAACAATTTCGTAGTACCGGATATTTCAGTTTTTCTATCTATTTGTCCTATATCCTGGGACTGGTTCTATTTTTTTCTACTGCAATTGAACCAGTCTGCTTAATTAACTGCTTATAACATCATAGTTTCAAACATAATACAAAACCAAATAAAACCAATTCCCACTAATAGTTTATAAACGGCATTAATTATACATTTCATGATTTGAATATTTCAACCACTTTTTCAATTTTTTCAACCTTTTAAATGAATTATTTGTTATTTTTACATATAGCTTGAGGTTTAGTTATAAGTGATATAACAGCAGTATTTGAAATAACAGTGATTTTCCGTTTCAAATCTGCCATATGACTTTAACTATCCGGGTAATACTTAGAAGTACTTCAGCACATTCTAAAGTGTTTTATTATTTCTGAAATACTGTTGAAAAGTGCGAATTGGAGGTTTTAATGAGTCGACTGGTTGTTTGCAGCATTTTCTCAATTCTTTTTTTGGGCAGTACACTGACTGCTGGAGAGTTGTCCTCTCGAATGGTTTCAACCGGCTGGCTTAGAACTAACCTGAACAAAGAGCAAATACGGATTATTGATGTCCGCACTGTTACAAAATACTACATCAGCCATATTCCTCATTCATCATATCTTAATACTGAATCTGTAAGACTATCGATTAATGGGGTTCCTTATCTGCCTGTACCATATAATGCTTTTGCATCAATACTTGGAGAGCTTGGCATTACTGAAAATTCGACAATCATAATTTACGGCGGTCAGGATGATCCTCAGACCTTCTATTTAATATGGCTTCTTGATTATATCGGCCACAAGGATGTTGCACTTCTTGAGGGTGGTTTTGAAAAGTGGGAGCGTGAAAATCGTCCTCTGACACAGGATCTTCCATCAATTGAAACTGTAAAATACTATTCACAGTCTCAAATCGCCGACAACATACGTATTGACAAAAAGGGTATTTTAAAAGCGATTCAGAATAATACCGCAACAATCATAGATGTTGAATCACCGGAAACATTTGCCGGAATCGACGGTCACTGCAAACGTAAAGGTCATATTAAAGGCGCGGTCAATCATTTCTGGAAAAACGATGTTGAGCAGCTTTACCAGTGGAAAAGCTTTGATTTTTTAAAGAGATCCTACGGGAGTGATTATCAGTCAGGTAAAAAAATCATTCTCGTGTGTGAAGACGGGTGGGCTGCAGCACACAGTTACTTTACCCTGCGATACATACTTGGTGAAACTTCTGTTCAGCTTTATGATGGCGGAATGGGAGAGTGGGCAAATTCAAATGATCTTCCGATGGAAACATCCAATCTTGACATTCAGATATCCGGAAGAATAAATTAATTTTTCTTCTGTCTGCATCTGCTTTAATCCTTAAAAACGCAGATATACTTGGTAATTTTGTATCTCGCCCCCTTAATCCCCCGCAGGGGGACTTGTAAGACATTGATTTTCTTGAAATCCACCTGCAGACGACACATCGGTGTAACTGGCGGGGTGTGATTTAGGGGGCGATGACCGATGCATTTACAAATAGATTCAATTTTAATTTATGATCAGAAATGTTTCCAGCACTCTTTACCAAGAGGATATACATTGAAACCAGTTTCATAAAGTTTCTTATGATCCAGAATGTTTCGACCGTCAAAAATAAATGCGGGTTTTTCCATTGTTTTATAAATACGCTCATAATCAAGATCCTTATAACATTTCCACTCAGTCATGATTGCAATTGCATGCGCACCCTTTGCGGCGGAATATGGATCAGTATCAAATGTGACAAAATTCAGGCAGCCCTGAAGGTCTTTTGCTGCATTGTCAATAGCCTCAGGATCAGTTATCACAACTTTTGCATGCTCGTCAACAAGCTGTTTTGCAATATCAATAGCCGGTGATTCTCTTGTATCTCCGGTATCAGCTTTAAATGCAAAGCCAAACAGCGCAATGCGTTTACCAGCAATTGTATTAAACATTACCCTGATCATATTTTTAACAAAACGTTTTTTCTGATATTCATTCATCAAAACCACATTTTCCCAGTAACTTGCGACTTCAGTCAAGCCATAGCTTTCGCAAATATAAACAAGGTTCAGAATATCCTTTTTAAAACACGATCCGCCAAAACCGACACTTGCATTCAGAAAACGGGACCCAATCCGGTTATCCATTCCAATTGCTTTTGCTACTTCTGAGACACTTGCTTCAGTACATTCACACAGCATTGAAATACTGTTAATTGACGAAATGCGCTGTGCAAGAAATGCATTTGCAACAAGTTTGGAGAGTTCGGCACTCCAGACATTACTTGTAAGAATACGGTCCCTTGAAACCCAGTTGGCATATATTTCCACAAGTTTATTACGTGCGGCCAGACCGCTTTCTGTCAATTGCGAACCAATCAGCACCCGGTCGGGTGCCTTCAGATCTTCAATAGCTGTCCCCTCGGCAAGAAACTCAGGGTTTGACAATACTTCAAAATGAATACCCTTGTCATTTGCATTAAGTATTCGTTCCATAGCATGAGCAGTTCTCACCGGAAGAGTACTCTTTTCAACGATAATTTTATCTGATGTTGATGCTTTAATAATATCCCGTGCAGTTTTTTCCCAATACTGAAGATCTGCGGCCCTGCCTGCTCCTTCACCAAAGGTCTTTGTCGGAGTGTTGACAGATACAAATATCACATCTGCTTCATTTATTGCATCGGCAATGGCAGTTGAAAAGAAAAGATTTCTACCCCGTGCAATCTTTACAACATCATACAAACCAGGCTCATATATCGGCAGTTTTTCTGAATTCCAGGCAGCAATTCGCTCAGCATTGATATCCACGACAGTTACTTTGTATTGCGGACATTTAGCAGCAATCATTGCCATTGTAGGTCCGCCTACATAGCCGGCCCCAATGCAGATTAAATTCATTGTATATTTTCCTGTATCAGTCATTTACAATACTCCTTTGACTATTCAATTAATAATGTCATTAATATATAATTTGCCATATCAGGTGATCTGTTCAGTTCTATCAGATTATAAAATAATAAGATAAACGATAAGTGCATCTCTCAGTAACAATCTAAAAACTGCAATTGAATATTTATTCAGGGCTATGATGTTTTGAAATACATTTTTATTTATTTCAGAATGATTGCTGCAATTTTGCGGCGGACATGATTGATTTCAGTTCTGTCGGCTCTTCGTGCGGGATAAAGATGATTTGAAAGTAAAATGTATCCTGAATGACAAACGGGATTAATCGCAACGGAGCAGCCGGTAAAACCGGTTTTTCCGAATATATTTACATTGTGAAAAATGCCCATTGAATCATGCTGATTCAGCTCCCAGCCCAGGCCTGTCTGACCATTGTCTAATTCTGTCAATTGATTTGTATACATTTCCGCAATAGTCTCTTCCCTTAAAAACTGTTTCCCCTGCCACTGCCCGTTGTTTACAAGCATCTCAGCAAAATTTGACAGATCAGATATTGTCGAGAACAAACCGGCAGAACCGACAATTAACGGCCTCAGTGCCCACGCGCTCTCATCATGTACTTCACCCTGAATGATTCTACCGCGCCAGTCATCATATTCTGTTGGCACAAACTGCTCTTTTTTAAATCGTTCTGTAAGAAATGATGTTGAGTTCATAGACAGTGGTTTAAAAAAATGCTGCTGTGCAATGGATTCAAGATCTTTGCCTGTGCAGCGTTCAATTACCATTCCAAGAAGTATGCTTGTCGCATTGGCATAACTAAAAGTACTTCCCGGGACAGACTGTAAATCTGTCTGAAATATGCGGCAGAGTATCTCTTCCAGTGGCAAATCTTTACAATCAGACAATCTGAACCCGAAGTGCAGAGTCTGAGTCAGAAGATGACGGATGGTAATCAGTTCACGGTATGCTCCGGTAAACTCAGGAACAAAACTTATCATTTTGTCATTCAGATGTAATGCGCCATCTTCAATTAATAAAAGCGCAAGGCATGATACCGGAATCGCTTTTGTTATTGATGCTACATCGAATACTGAACTCTGTGTTACCTTTGCACTGTCGGAATCATATGTATAATTGCCTCCAACAATGATCTCTTTCTTTTTATCTGTAATTGCAGCAATTGCACAGCCCGGAAAAACCCTGTTCCTTATTGCATTATCAATTATTCCTTCAAGTTTTTCTTTCACCAAAACTACTCCGCCGGTGTTTCAACAACATGAATATTATGCCACTTTCCGGATCGGAACCGGAAAAACCATAAAAACGCAACAACCATTACAAACACTGTTGCAATTACCCACTCAACCCATATTCCCATTTTGTAAATATCAGCCAGAACAAGCGCACATAGAAAAAAGCCGTTAGCAATAAACGAAAAAATCATTGTCCATCTGGTATCCCCTGCAGCCTGAAGTGCACTGACAAATATTATATTACCCGCATCAAGAAGACAATACACAGCAATTAATTTAAGAAGCATTTCACCAATTATTTTAACCTGACTGAAATCAGTATAGCCTTCTCCTCCAAACATGCTATAAATCTCAGATGGAAACAATAGAAAAATTGAAGCAGAAAATAGCATCCATAATTCTGCCAATGCAAAGCCTGTATACGTAATCCGGATTGATTGTTTAAAATTACACTGTCCCTGCGCCTGACCGACAAGAATGGCGACAGCCATGCCGATACCAATGACGGGGAAAAATGAAAAACCATTAATCCGGAATGCGATATTTGTTGCAGCAAGTTCATTGACCCCGATACGCCCTACAATTAATACAAAAGATGTCCAGGCAAGCATTTCAAATCCAATTCGCAATCCATTTGGAAATCCAAAGTGGATTAGACGTGTAAACAATTCTTTGTCAAACTTCCGGTCTGTCCATGGATTACCGCAATTTTCTGTCTTTGTCTTCATAAATGCTATAAAAAGCAACAGAGCAACAAATATCTGAGAACCTACTGTTGCAATAGCTGCTCCTGTAATACCCCACTCTGGAAAAAACCATTTTCCAAAAATCAACAAATAGGCAATAACAGCATTCAGCGCAATTCCACTTAACTGTACAACCATTACAATTAATGTTTTACCGCGCCCTGTAAAAAAACCTGATATGGCACTTGCAGCAATAACAGGAAAAGCCCCCCAGCAACTGATTGAAAAGTAAGTCACCTCAAGAGGCTGAACAGACTCAGCATGCCCGACTATTTTAAAAAACGGTTCGGCCCAAAAGCCGATTCCTGCAACAATAAAACCCGAAACAAGTGAGCAATAAATACCCTGCCATGTAACTGAATACGCTCTTTTTGTTTTCCCTGCGCCGATATAATGAGCAACAAGTGTCGATGTAAATCCGGCAGTGGCCTGAAATGGACAGGTTATCAGATAGGCACCCATTCCTGCCGGTACAACTGCGCTTATGGCTTCAGTCGAGTACCATGCAAGAAAAACCGCATCAACAAGCTGCATTATCATTACACCTGCCATTGAGAGGATTAATGGCAGCGAGAGGCTTATGATCTGAATCCACAATGTTTTTTTATTTTGTTCCATATGGTTAAAAATACTTATTTGTGAATATAATCATTTAATCAAAAAAAAATAAATCAGACATATATTTGCTTTATCACTGATAATCTTCAGGAAACAGCAGATTTGCAACATTCATGATGTTAATTAATCTCTGATTGAAATTTGTCAACTTACAATATTGTACAGAAGTGTTGCAATATTTTCTGAATCTAATCTATTTGCTGATATGATAAATAAATACACTGATTAATCATTGACATAATAGTCAATACTATTTTATAATGTTTGTAAAAGGTCTGCTTTCCAGAAAAGGAGGATGAAAAACAGTATCAAAACCGGATTTTCCTCATTTCCTTAAACGTGTGTCTGATATCTGCTTTTGAAATTAAAAGATATCAGTATTGTATTCAACTTCAAAAACAAAGGAGATTACCCGTTGACCTTACAGCCTTAAAATCTATATCTTAATAAATATTGGTATATAACTATACAAATTTTAAGGTTCATCTCTTGGAAGTTAAAAAATGTTTGTATTTGACCTTTCACGAGTAATACATTACTTAACGCATCGATGTGATTAAAATACTTTCGCTGTATTGTATATTGTGTATGCAACAGTTTAAAACATCCGGATATAACCGGTTTAGAAAGAAGATAATATGCACATTAGATCAATAATCCCACTAATATGTCTCGTGTCGTTGTCCAGACTGATTTTTGGTCAGATCCCCGCAAACATTCCTACTCCAGCGCTTACAAATGATATTGTACATGTAAGTGCCGCAAAAGAGGCCTTACAGAATGATAATGTTTACCAGCATATGACAAACCATGCAAATACCGCAGCTGTTTCTACTGGAACCGTTGTGCTGCCTGTTGTAGTCCATATTATACATGAATCTGGTGCCGAAAACATTTCTGATGCTCAGGTTAATTCTGCCCTGGTCCATATCAATGACGCATTTCGCGCAAGTGCGTCAGGAATAAATATGGAGATTCAATTCTGTCTTGCAAAACAGAATCCGGATGGCAATTCGTCAACAGGAATCAACCGCGTTGCATCACCATTGACAAATATTACAATGGAATCCACTGATGCAGCTTTAAAGCAGCTTATTATCTGGAATCCCGCAAAATATATAAATATCTGGATTGTCAAATCAATAACATCAAGTGCATCGGGGCCGGCAATAGCAGCATACTCAACAATGCCTTTATCACACGGCACAAGTGTTGACGGTATCGTAATTGAGGCTGGTGTTTTTGGTGTTTCTGATGAGCTTTCACGGATAGCTGTTCATAACATGGGACATTTTCTGGGATTATATCACACCTTTGACCATGAATGCAGGAATGATAACTGTATGCTTGATGGTGATCTGGTGTGTGATACACCGCCTGATGCAACCACCCAATATGTAAACTGTTCTGCAGTAACCAACAGCTGCAATAGCGATGATGACGACTTGTCCGCAAACAACCCTTTCCGTCCTGTCAGTAACGGAGGTATCGGGGATCAGCCTGATATGAATTCAAATTATATGGATCACAACTATCTCTTTTGTCTTAATTCGTTTACTCAAGGGCAAAAAGAACGTGCAAATGCGATGCTTCAGGTCAACCGTTCAAGCCTTCTTGTATCAGGTGCCTGTAATCCGGGCTGTACATATTCAATTCAGGCATCATTTACAATTCCGGCTTCTGTTTTCACTCAGGAACAGATTACTTTTACAAATACATCAACCCCACAGACAGGAGTGACTTACGAATGGTACTTAAACGGCACCCTGTTTTCAATTGCAAAGTCGCCTGTTTATACTTTTGCAAATCCTGGCATATACACTGTAAAACTTATCATAAAAGGGGGAACATCGGCATGTGTTGATGAATACACTAAAGAGTTTACAGCAGACTGTCAATCAAGGGCAGACTTCATACCCAGTTCAACCCTGGTCTCTCCCTACACAACCATATATTTTAAAAACACTACCGAAGGTAATTTTTCATCAGAATGGTTAGTCAACGATATTGTTAAAAAAACAGGAGGGGACTATTATGTTTCATTCAGAAATCCAGGTTTCTATACTATCAGCCTGAAAATCGTTTCAGGTACCTGTACAAGCCGCAAAGATGTTGTTATTGAAGTCAACAACTGCTCTCAGCTCAGTAAACATGCCAACAACTGGTATTTCGGTAAAAATTGCGGTATCACTTTCAGAGACGGCAACCCAGATACAAATACCAATAACACAACAACCACAGAGAATGCTTGTGCCTCGATTTCTGATATTTATGGAAACTTTCTGTTTTCCGCAATTCCGGCAGAAGGAAGTATCCCGAATTATCAGACAATGATACGTGATAAGAATTTCAATATTATGCCTAATGGTGCAAATGTTGCAGGCAGCACAACAGGTTCACAGATTTTAATTGTACCGAATCCAGGAAACACAAACATCTATTACGTTTTCAGTACTTTTGCAGAAGCATCCGGAGGACTTTACGTCACGACAGTTGATATTTCTAAAAATGGCGGTCTTGGAGATGTAACAGCTAAAAATGTTCTTCTCCATAATTTAACAACTGAGAAAATCGCTTCAACAATGGATTCAAACGGTACAGATATCTGGGTTGCAACACACCCATGGAACAGCCAGAATTTCTATGTATACAAAATCAATCTGGGTGGACTGGTTACGACTCCTGTAATAAGCACTGTCGGCTCAGTTCTAAATGGTGATAAATCCGGTGCAAGCGGAGTTATGAAATTTTCACCAAACGGAAAATATCTGGCAATGGCTGCGCAATATGCTGCAAATGCATTTGTGGAGGTTTACGATTTTGACAATAAGACCGGAAAGGTCACCTCTTTTTTCAGACTTACTGATCTTCCAAATGCCTATGGGCTCGAATTCTCACCTGATGCATCAAAACTCTATGTTTCATGCTGGGAATATGGAAATGAAAATCGCGGAATAAATCAGTATAATCTTGCATTAAACAATTCCCGGGATATAATAAATTCAAAATATTCAGTTTTCAAATACCTTAATTATGGACAAATGCAGCTTGGACCTGACCAGAAAATCTACTTTTCAATGGTTAGTGAAAATTATATGCCTTTTATTCAAAGCCCAAATAAAGCAGGTGCAGAGTGCAATTTTACACGATGGGGATTCCTTTTATCTTCCGGTTCTGTAACTCAGTGCCGCTATGGTCTGCCATCATTTGTATCTAATTATGTAGTACCAATAAAAACTAAAATTCAGGGTCCCGCAGAAGCTATTCCGAATGCAAACCAGATCAAATATGTTTTGAAACCTGATATTGAAAAAAATATCAATGTTGTATGGAGAGTTCTCGGTGAGGGATACCTGATGGCCCAATCATACGGAACTGCTCTTGTTCATTTTAACTCCGCAGGTACAGCAAAGATTATTACTACAGTCAATTTTCCATGCGGGAATGTTTATGATACATTAATTGTCAATATTAGAAATCCCTCCATAAACCTTGGCCCTGACCAGATCATCTGCACTGGAAGCAGTATACTTCTTGATCCGGGCAGCAAATATCTTAATTACAGATGGCAGGATGGCTCTACAGCATCAACATACCGTGTTACCAGACCTGGAACATATTCTGTTACTGTTACATCCGCTGGCGGCGCTACAGCATATGATGAAATAGTTATCACTCAGGCAGCTCCGTTTAATCTGGGAGCGGACCGGACCGTCTGCCCCGGCAGTGTTGTTACACTTAATCCAGGAAGCAATTTTACCAATTACAGGTGGCAGGATGGCTCTACAGCTCCTACCTACACAGCTTTTCAGCAGGTCCCGCAATCAGGTGTCACGTATCGCTATTCTGTCAGAGCCACAGACCTGTGCGGCCAGACAGTCAGTGATGAAATCAACATCACATTCAGTGCCCCTGCGGCAAACGCAGGAGCGGATGTTTCAACCTGTATCCAGGATCCAGTTGTTCTGAGCGGCACAGGAAACGGTATTCCAAGATGGTATGACGAATCAGGTTTACAGATTGGTACAACATCAAATATTTCTGTCAACCCTGCAAATTCAACATTTTATGTTTTCACTGCCGACCTCAATGGTTGCATTGGTAAAGATACTGTCGCAGTGACTATAACTCCTGACTGCTCGGCATGCAGTGTTTCCGCCGGTCCTGATAAAACTATATGCGCCGGTGAAACAGTGACACTTAATGCCGCGACTAACGGGCACTGTACAAGAAACAACTGTTCATTCAGAATGCCTCCCAAAGACTGTTCTTCGGGCTGCACTCGCACACTCTCAGGATCAGGTTATGCAAATATCAACCCCGGAGAGGTTGTATGCATTCTGCAAGGCACTACTTTTTCAGGAGGAGTAAATATAACCGGTGGAACACTTCTTGTCTGCGGTACTGCAAATATGACATCTATTAATCTTAACAGCGGAAGAGTAATTGTAAATGGAACACTTACCGTACCCAGTATGTCAGTCAGCGGGATTTTCGAAAATTACGGCAATACAACTATCACATATGACTGTTCTGTAAATTCCCCCGGTCAACTGATCAATTACAGTAATATGACTATAAACAGCACACTATCCAGCAGCAGCCGGACTGATAACTTCTCAACTCTTAATATTGGCAGAAATCTTTGTCAGAATGGAAATGATGTTTTTACAAATGAGTGCACAATAACTATCGGCAATGATATTTTTGTCGGCAGCACCTTTATCAACAAAGGAACTGTTACAGCAGCCAATTCGGCCAATCTTAATGGCGGAAGCCAATTCATTGCCGATGACGGCAGCCTGCTGAGTGTGAAAAATATCTCCTGCAGCGGTCTGGTTCAGGGCGGCACTTCTGGCAATTCATCAATAAAAGTAAGTGAGAATACCAATATTTTCGGGTCAGCAACAATAACCGAAAATATTGACATATGCGACGCAGACGGCATTGAGCATCAGTGGGGCGTTCTTGCAAACACGGTCACTCTTGACTGTAGATGTCAACCTGACGGGGCTGGCGGTGTCGCAACATTCATATGGTCTGATAATAATGGAAATACTATTGGAACCGGTAAAACCCTGTCTGTCACTCCGGCATCGACATCAACATATACAATTACAGTTATAGATGTCTTTGGAACACAGACAACCGATAATGTCAAAGTGACAGTTAATAATTGTCCATAACAGCTAATCGAGCGATAATTTGAACCGGATTGTTATCCAGGAAGAGCATACGGAATAACAAACGGTTCAAATTATTTAATAATTTTAAGGAGAATCTAAATGTCATCATTAGATCAGCTTGATCCATCAATTTTATGGAAACATTTTTCAAAAATCTGTTCTATACCTCATATATCAAAGCACGAAGGGCAGCTTGTCAAATACATCAGTGATTTTGCAGATTCGCATGGTCTCGGATATAACATTGACAACACGGGCAACATTTGCGTGATTAAAAACGCATCAAGGGGCAGAGAAAATCAGAATGGAGTCATTCTTCAGGGGCATCTTGACATGGTGCCGCAGAAAAACGATAACATCAGACATGATTTTCTTAAAGATCCTATCACTCCAGTGATTGAAGGTGACTGGATAAAAGCATCAGATACAACACTTGGCGCAGATAATGGAATCGGGTCTGCGACGATGCTTGCCATACTTGAATCCGATACAATCAGCCATGGACCCCTTGAAGCTCTTTTCACAGTTGATGAAGAAGCCGGAATGTCGGGAGCACATGGTTTGAAAAACGACTTTCTTAAAGGTAAAAAACTGATTAATCTTGACACAGAAGATGACAGTGAACTGATTATAGGCTGTGCCGGAGGCCTTGATTGTTCTGCATCAGAATCATATCCGGAAGAAATAATCGACTCTGACACTGCTGCATTTACAATTACTATTAAGGGGCTCAAGGGCGGACACTCTGGAATAGATATAAATCTTGGTCGTGGAAATGCAATAAAACTTCTCAACAGAATAATTCACGCCTGTGCATCAAAAATCGACCTCCGGATATGTTCAGTAAACGGCGGCTCAGTACGCAATGCGATTCCACGCGAAGCTGCGGCAGTGGTTACTGTTCCAAAATCTGATGAAGCAGCTTTAAATTCAATTTTGACTGCACAGCAGATTACTTTACAGAATGAGTTTTACGGTTCAGAATCAGACATAAAGATCAGTTTAATGCATGCGGATCTGCCTGAGAAAATAATGAACCGTAAAACACAGACTGCATTAATTAAAGCAATATATGCATGCCCTAATGGGGTTATCCGCCAGAGCAGCCGCGTTCATGACATAGTTGAAACATCAAACAATCTCGCAATTGTTAATTGCAGCAGCGGCACAATTTCACTTCATTGTCTTTTGCGAAGTTCAATTAAAAGTTCAATAGATGATCTTCAGACTGCTATTGAAAGTGCATTGACACCTGGGGGTTTGGATGTACATTTCTCAGGCGGGTATCCGGGATGGGAACCCAATCCTGATTCATCACTTTTAAGAACAATGATGAACGTCTATGAATCACTGACCGGAGACCTGCCAGATGTCAACATAGTTCATGCAGGACTTGAATGCGGAATCATCGGTTCAAAGTATCCGGCTCTGGAGATGGTATCCTGCGGACCAATAGTTCAGTTTCCACATTCACCGGATGAACGCGTGTCAATTACATCTGTCAAACGCTTCTGGAATTTCCTTATTAAGGTGCTTGATGTTGTCTGATCTCTGTCTATTCCTAAAAACAGCTCTATGCGTTAATTTGGCTATCACGCCAGAGCTTGAGCTGCTTCATATATATCTTGCGCACAGCTGCCAGATCTTTATCATATCTTCCGTCACGAAAATCAGGAAATGACCATTCAAACGGCTGATACCTGCCAGCCTTATACCGCCCGGCAAGATCTGCGTAAATTCCTTTGTCAAGATACACTTTCTGACCGGCATCCTTTGCAGATGCAAGAATGACCTTATTATGATCCAGATACCCTGCATCAAGATTTACAAGTCGTTTATTGTCAACTGAAATTTCCAGCTCAATTGCATTGCAGCGCAATTTCATATCAACAAGTTGCACAGGTGAATAAAGTTCCCTGAAAACAAGCAGTTTACGACTGATATTACTTCCCATCTCAGGTGCGTAGTAATCAGTCACATTAAACGGGTAATCAGCGCTTTGAAAATCTATTTCACCCCACTCTTTTTCAACAAACCCGATTGCCTTCTGCAGACACTCCGCACTGCTGTACAGCGATGCAATAAAAAACTTTACCGGTACGACACCTTTAACTTCTGCCATTTGAAATCACTCCGAATGCTTTTTTTACAATATCGATGTTTATACCAAGATTTTTAGAGATATAACTTATCTCCATTTCAGGTGTCAATTCAGTACGGTGTGTTTTCTGATCAGTACGAATTGACAATTTATTACCCTGAATATACTGATGCTGTCCGGCACTCACTCTGGTAAGTACCGGATAGGTCATCATCTCCCAGGCAAATGACTGCTCCCATGCTCTCTCAAAAGTTTCAGCATCAACTGGTGCCGATTTGTAAACAAGCCTCAGTTTACGGTTTCCTTTTACTACTGTATAAAGTTCGATTTTTTCACCGTTTAATATCGGGACAAGTTCAATACAGTTATAACCGGTCTCCACTGTTACTGTTTTTTCCACAGGTAAAACCGTAGGAATAAAAAGCAGATACCCCGGATCAAGCAGATGAATGCCGCCACCTGTAACAAGAATCAGACCGCAATGTGTATCAGGGCCATAATGCCGGTCTGCAAGTACAGGGTGTGCTTCAATACCTGCTGCATTGTAAACCGCTATGATACAAGCTGTCAGGGAGAAACATGTTCCGCCGCTTCCCCATCGTAAATAATCCCCCAGCAGTTCATCAGGATAGCGCATTGCTGACCTCGCATTGACAACTGCATCCGACTTGATGATTTTTGTAAGATTTTCATAGGGAATAAGAGAAAATGCATCTGCTATTTTATAAAGCAGCTGAGATTTATTCATTGACAAATCTATTGAATTCCTTATTAAAAACGATTTTAATATACTTGTATCCGTTAATCGTAAATATGGAGCATCCTGAAATAACATTATACCTGCCTGACCGCGAACTTGTTCTATTGACCATGAACCTGTAAGCACTGCTTTTATTACCAGCGGTTACATAATTTTTAGTTCATGGATTTATACATAAAATAGTTCGTGCATAAATAAAGAACAGTGATGTCGCAGGTGTTGCTTTTTTCAGGAAACGTGGTACAATAAAAACAGAGCCTTTTCACACTTTTGAGCGAGGATGATTTTGTTTTATGGGTAATTTTTACATGGATCTTCGTCAGAACAATGACAAACCTGTTGAAAAAAATCCTCTTCGTACAAGATCAATCTCTGATATTGAGGAGCGTGTTCTTGAAATGAATGAACAGCTCGAAAAACTTCTTCTGGTCAATGCTGCACTTTATGATGTCATTAAAGAGCGCCTTGGGGTTACAGATGAAGAAATCGCCAATAAGATAAATAACTTAACAGATAAAAATCTGCTTCAGGAAAACCAGCGTCATGAACAGGTTGTACGCAAGTGCAGAAAATGCGGAAAAAATCTCATTCAGCGCCGCAGTCTCTGTGTTTATTGCGGTACTGAAAACGACAAATAACTAATTCCTTGTGTTTTTTTCCACCGCCAGGTAATTTTAATATTCAGCAGTCGGCAATCTGCCGCTATATTTTCTTATTCGTAGCTGCTGAATTTTAACTGCAACTGTATAAAAAAGGATCTTAATAATGAATTTCATTCAGAGCATAAACAAGGCCCGAAAACAAAACAATTCATTTCTATGCGTTGGCCTTGACCCGGACACATCAAAATTCCCCAGGGAGCTTTTAAGCGGTTCTTCGCCTCTATTTACTTTTAATAAAGCTATTATTGATGCAACAGCAGATCTTGTCTGCTGCTATAAACCGCAGATCGCATACTATGCTGCAATCGGTGCTGAAGATCAGTTGAAACTGACAATTGACTACATTCATAAAAATTATCCGGACATCCCCGTCATTCTTGACGCAAAGAGAAATGACATAGGAAGCACTGCCCAGATGTATGCAAAAGAGGCATTTGTACGTTATGAGGCCGATGCTCTTACTGTCAACCCGTTTATGGGCTCTGATACTCTTGTTCCTTTTCTTGAATATCAGGATAAAGGTGTTATTGTACTTTGTAAAACATCAAATCCCGGTTCTGCTGATTTTCAGAACAGGCTCATAGATGGAGAGCCGCTTTATATGCTTATTGCTGAAAAAGCCCAGAGACAATGGAACAAATTTGAGAATGTCTGTATCGTTGTCGGGGCCACCTACCCAGAGGAGATGAAAGCAATACGTGAAACTGCTCCGTCAATCACATTCCTTGTTCCAGGAATCGGCGCGCAGGGTGGTGATATAGTCAGTGTCATGAAAAACGGTATCGACGGCAGCGGAGGCGGACTCATAATAAATTCCTCAAGGGCAATTATTCATGCTGTTTCATCAATGGATTTTGCAGATCGCGCACGTGATGCCGCAATAAGACAACGGGATGCTATTAACAACGCGAAATCAGTTTAAGCATTTATTTTTCTTTGTAGTTACCATATCATTTTGCAAGTGAAGGTAACTGCGCTTGTCTACATACCCCATTTTTTCATTTTCTTAATCGCAATCAATTACCCCTGTATTTAGATTTTATTATTGCACGATGTAATATTTCCACATATAATAGTTACACACTATCACATCACATCACACTACAGGATTAACAAAATGACACTATTTTCAACACTCTCCTATGTAAAACCATTCGACGATGCCACACTGTCAATATTTGATACTCTTGGTGAAGGTATCATGACCCACGCGTTCTCTGTTCATGATGATTACACTCAGAACGGGCCGTTCATTTATGTCAACAACTCCATGCTTGCTCTTTGCGACTTGTCACGCGAGGATCTTTGCCAGAAAAACCTTAACTCTCTATTTACATCAGATTTTGAAAAGTGGTATGAACGTGTTCTCAGAAATTTTCAATCCCATAAGAACACTGTCGGGTATTCATCTCTTATTGACAACAGTGGTAAAAAAACCGCAGTCAGAATTCAGGTGAATATTCATGAATCCGAGGGTGATCTGTTTTCAACATGTCTCATTCGTAAACTTTCGTCCGAGTGTATCACAACCCTATTGCCCGGTAAGACCGTCAGTGTTCAGCCGCAACCCAGCCAGATGACTGTTCTCAGTACATTGATAAGCGGTATTGCGCATGAAATAAATAATCCCAACAATCTGATATCACTCAGCACAGATCTGTTAAAGGAAATATGGAGTGAGGTTATTGAATTCATAGGCAGTCAGGGCATTCCCGAAGACAAACTATTAATTCATGGCAATGATCTTGATTCCCTTAATCAGAACATACGCAATCTTCTTGACAATATACTATACAGTTCCGATCGTATCAACAGAACTATTTCAGCGATACGGGATTTTGTCAGGATTGATTCCAGCGAAAATATGACTGAGTGCAGTATTCCCTCTATTGTCAAATCATCACTTCTTCTTTGTGATGATCTTATCAAAAAACATACTGATGAATTTATAGTGCATTACGCAAGCGATATTCCAAGGACAAAGGCATATTTACGCATGTTACAGCAGACAATTGTCAATATTGTCAAAAATGCATGTGAGGCACTAACAGACCGTACACAGAAAATCACTCTTTCTGTTGTCTATCAGAAAGAAACCAACTCAATTTCCATTAATATCTCTGATGAAGGACATGGGATTGCGCCTGAAAATATGGATCAGATTTACAACCCGTTTTTTACAACACGTCGCAGCAATGGGCATCTGGGGCTTGGTTTAAGCATCACACAGGCAATCATTCATAAGCATAATGGTTCAATTTCAATTTCATCAGAACACGGCTATGGAACTTCTGTCACGCTCAAATTGCCGGCCGGTTCACATTGCAGCCAAAAATCCGATACCTGATCAATCATTTTTCTTTTGATTGATATTTATTTCTCATCTGATCATCAGATATAAACCAGCCGTTTATTGTCCGGCTGTATAAATAATATTTTTACAGAAATATTATATTCCGTAACAATTCCATTTTTGTATATTTTATTATTAATCAATAATCGGACAATTTAGTTTTTCTACATTCTACAAAGAGTAAATCATGAATTCAGCATTACTTATTATTGACATTCAAAACGACTACTTTGATAGCGGCGCAATGACACTGAGAGGCTCTGACAAAGCAAGTCTGAATGCAAAATTGCTTCTTGAGAAATTCAGGTCTATTGATATGCCTATAATTCATATTCAGCACATAGCCGTAAAGCCCGCTGCGACATTCTTTTTACCAGATACAACCGGATCGCAGATACATAAAAATGTCGAACCGCGAAAAACCGAAAATATTATTGTAAAACATTATCCTAACAGTTTCCGTGAAACCGGTCTGCTTGACTATTTGAAAAGTGAGCAGATTACAGATCTTGTTGTATGTGGAATGATGACACACATGTGTGTTGATTCAACTGTAAGAGCCGCAAAAGACTTTGGTTTCAACTGCACAGTCATTGGTGATGCATGTGCGACTAAAGATCTTCAGATAGACGGACATCTTGTCAAAGCAGAAGATGTGCATAACAGCTTCCTTGCAGCAATGGATTATTTTTACTCTAAGGTAAAAACTACAAGGGATTTTCTGGAAAACAGATGATAATATTTTATTATTTACTTACAATATAAATTATTTGTAAACACATCTGTCAGCGCCCCCTAAATCCCCGCAGGGGGACTTCATGAAAATCAGAATCTTCCAAGTCTGCGGGGGATTTAGGGGGCGATATACAAAACTTATAATTTAATCTGCCATTTTTTGACGGCAGAAAAGCGATTGCTTTCTGCCGTCTGACAATCTATAAAGTTTGACTTTTAATTACGGTTTTCTAAAAGCTACAACTGCATTGTGCCCACCAAAACCGAAAGTGTTGCTCATTGCGACATTGACAGTTTTCTTTACAGCTTTACCAAGTGTAAGATCGACCTTTACATTCAGTTCAGGATCAACCTCTGTTGTATTCATTGTCGGCGGGATAATATTATCACGAATACTGAGTACACTTGCAATCGCCTCAATCGCGCCTGCTCCTCCAAGAAGATGTCCTGTCATTGACTTTGTAGAGCTTACATGAAGTTTGTCAAGAGAATTTCTGAATACTGACTGAACCGCTGTAAGCTCAGGCCCGTCCCCGGCAGGTGTTGATGTCCCGTGAAGATTGATATAGTCAACAGCATCAGGCGCAATCTGCGCATCGTCAAGGGTCAATTTCATTGCCATTTCAACTGAACGGCCTTCAGGCTGCGGCAGCGCTACATGGAAAGCATCTGTAGTCATTGCTCCTCCGATAAACTCGGCATAAATTTTCGCTCCGCGTTTAATCGCATGCTCACGTTCCTCGATAACAAGAGCTCCTGCGCCCTCACCCATGACAAAGCCGTCTCTTGTTTTGTCAAATGGTCTTGATGCGGTCTTTGGAGAATCATTTCTCGCAGACAGTGCCTTCATGCTTGAAAACCCGCCAAGTGCAGTATCTGTAATCGGCGCCTCAGATCCGCCCGACACGATGACATCTGCTTTACCAAGGCGAATATAGTTAAGTGCGTCAATCAGTGCATGCGTTGATGATGCACATGCGCTGACAGATGCATAACTTATTCCACGGAAATCATTCTCAATTGCAATACATCCGGCTGCCATGTTTGTTATCATTCTTGTTATGAATGTAGGACTGAAACGAGGTTTCCCGAGTTTTGCATAATTTAATATTTCCTGCTGAAGCGTCTCAAGTCCGCCGATCCCCGATCCCCATATAACGCCGGCACGCCACGGATCCATTGCGTCTTTTCCAAGCCCGGCATCAGCTAAAGCTTCCCGTGAAGCAACAAGACTATACTGTGTAAACCTGTCATATCTTCGTGCATCTTTAATTGAAAAATGTGCTTCCGGATTGAAATCTTTTAATTCACAGGCGAACTGTGTATCAAATTTGGAAACATCAAAACGTGTAATCCTGTCTGCCCCGCATACACCTGCAAGCAAGTTCTCCCAGAAAGCCTGTGATGTTGCACCTATCGGTGTCAGGGCACCTATTCCTGTAATTACTGCACGCTTCAACTGCATGAATACTCCTTTTGATAATTTTACGAACACATTGATACCGATCAGATGTTGCAGCTTACCAAGTTATGGATCGGAATCCTGATAAAGTCAGAATATATTCGCACTGTGTATTATTTCAAATTGTAAGTTTCCTGTTTAAAGACTGTTCCAGTCTGCATAAGTGTATCTGAAAAAAAATGCATGCGTTTACTATACGCAATGCTCGACACATACATTGCTCTGTTGAATTGACCGGATCAATTGTTCAACATAGTCAAGCGCGTCGTAGAAATAATTCGAATCATTCATAGTTTTCGACATCGCACTTGCGCCTTCAATGAGCGATATCACATTGTGTGAAATAGCCTGAGCCTTGACGCCAGGTGAAATCTCGCCGTTTTTCTTGCCGTTTTCAATAGCAATCATAATAATTTTATTCAATTTATAAATAGCTTTTTTTGCTTCCAGATAGAGGACCTTATTTGTATCATCAGCCTCAAGAAGTGTGTTAAGAATAGGACACCCGCCATTTTCCACAATATCATTGAATATCAATCTGAAAGTCTGCGGAATAACCATAAGAGTATCAATTGCTGATCTTCTTTTTTTAAGACCGATTCTGAAAACATCCGTTACACGTTCAGCATTGAAATGAAACGCACATAATGCGAGATCATCTTTATCTCTGAAATTACCGTAAATGCTTCCCTTAGTCAGCCCGGTGACCTTAGTAATATCTGAAATTGATGTACCGGCATAACCCTTTTTATTAAATACAACGGCCGCAGCTTCAATAATCTGCTGCCTTGTTCTATCTGCTTTGGAAACATTTTCGTTCTTTATCATTAAAAAAAAATACCTTTCGGTATTTTTTAATGCAACAATTATGTTCAATGTTTGAAATGCGATGTGTTGGTTTTTTTGGAACTACTGGCATAAGCAATACTACCTAAATTATTTTACATACATGTCACGCTATCACGATAAATGGTACACACGTATTTTCAGCGATCCAAGAATTGTTGAGGAGTTGCTGCGATCATTTGTACATGAACAGTTTGTCAATGACCTTGATTTTTCTTCTATCAAAAAACTCAATACAAAGTTTATTCCAGTTTCAGAGAAGTCAAGACATGCGGATATTGTATTTGAGATTAAATCTAATGGTCAATCTGCATATATTTACCTGTTTTTAGAATTTCAGTCTACTGTTGACCGTTTCATGTCTCTTCGTATGGCGCGCTATCTGTTTGAATTTTATCAAGAGATACAGAAACTTAATAACTCTGAATATTTAAATCCGTCATTTCCAATATTGATCTACAATGGCGATGCGAAATGGACTGCGCCGGAGCGATTCAGCGAACTGCTTTATAAGTCAGATCTGCCAAATGAGTATATACCTGAGTTTCGATACTTTAAAATTGCAATAAATGAGATAGAAAAACGTGATCTTGTAAAAATACGTAATGCGGTGTCTACAATTTTTTATATTGAGAACAGTAGCGCTGCTGATATTGGCAAAAACAGGAAAGAATTGGTATCATTATTATCAGCAGTGCTTAAAAAAGATGGTGCTGAAATAGTAAAATCAATTATTGATCGAATATATCAAATTCAGAAATTGCCGAAAACATCAAAAACAATAAAAACGATACAGGATTTAACAGAGGTATCAAGTATGCTGGAATCAAATACAAAGAAGTGGGAACAATCTGTTCTTGAACGTGGTATCGAGCAAGGTATCGAGCAAGGTATTGAGAAAGGTATCGAACGTGGCATTGAACAGGGTATCGAGAAAGGTATCGGACAAGTTGCAGATAAACTGATTAAACGGGGAATGAAAAACAGTGATATCAGAACAATTACCGGTTTATCATTTGGTAAAATTGACGGGCTGAGAAAAAAAGTAAAAAAAGCAAATCACTGATTATACTTTCTTGACCTATTTTATAAAGCTCACAGATAAGACTCGTTCTCTGTGAGCTTTTTTTATTGCCTTACAAATAATATCCTTACAAAAAAGAGACCGCGCCAAAGCGCGCGAGCTCTCCCACGAGAGGTGTTCATTGTCATGGTGTTTTTGCGATACCATATCATTTGCAGATCACTTCTCTTACTCCCCCTCTCCTATATTACGGCCAAATGGCGTTAAGTTATTTTGCTGTAAATAGAAGGAGGATAACGATGCTACCAGATCGAGATGCTATGCTAAAGGCACGTTTAGCAACTAAAGACCTTGACCATCAATTTCGTAATCGTATTGAACATGGGATGGCATGTAGCCCATTTTTGTCTGAAGCGATTACTAAGATCGTCCATGATATCTACCTACCCGTTTTAGATTCATGCACTAATCTAAAACCTGGACAAGCTCTTTTCCAGTGTACTGCGCGTTCAGTTGGTTGCTCAACACCAATTGCTGATGCAATGCAAGTAACAGTAATTATCACAATTGATAAAGGTAAAGAAGATCAGGATATTAGGGCACACCATGATATTGGCGCATTACGTAGATATCGCATTTGTAGAGCATGTAATGAGGCTTTTGTTCAAGGGGGTCTACTTACAGTTGAAGATCTTGCCTACAGACTTTTTAATATCGGAGAAAGGACTATCGTTCGAGATTTATCAATTTTAAGAAAAGATGGTGAAAATCCTCCTTTGCGTTCGACAATCAAAGATATGGGACGTACCTTGACACATAAGGCAGTGTTGATAAAAAACTGGTTAAAAGGAGATGAGTTAAGTGATCTTAATCGCAAGTATAACCATTCAATCTCTTCTATTGAATCTTATGTCAACACATTTAAAAGGGTTATTTTTTTAAAGAACGAAAAGTACAGTGATGAAAAAATCGCATATATACAAAAAATTTCTACTCCACTTGTCAATGCATATCTTGACCTGTGGACAGAATACCAATCGAAGGCATTACCTCATCGTATTCGTGAAGTAACTGAAATTGTTGGTGTTTCTCAACCATTTGAAAAAAAACAAAGGAGGAGGACATGATTGTAAATTATGCAAACAAGCAATATGCAAGTGCACATAGTAGAATGTTTGCCGCTGCATTTGATCGGTTTCTTAAAGTAAACGTTCCACAATGCGGAGGACCAGAAATACGATCACTATTAGTTGATAAAATAATTGAACTCTTTGAAACATATACAACATCTCTTGATCACCTTAAACCTGGACAGATGATGTGGGTTGCAGTGGATAAAAATACTCGTCCTGATTCTTGCAATGTAAAATACAATCCAGTTGTATTGACTCTTGTGTCACCTGATGAAATACAATCTTTGCAAGATGGTGAATGTCATCCACCTAAGCTACTACCCAACACTGTTGCTCGTTTATTCAAAGAAGCATATAGTCAAAGATCATTGTTATCAAATAGAGATCTGGGATTAATTTTCAAACGTCACCCTACGAACCTTGCAGATATACGACAGCAATATGAAAAAGAAAATAATTGTGTTCTACCAACACCTTCAACCATACAAGATATGGGCAGCGGTATAACGCATAAAACAAAAATTCTTTACAAAATCCTTATTGAAAAAAAAGATATGGTGAAAGTAAGAGAGGAAACAGCTCATACTCAACAAGCTATTGATAGATATCTAAAGGATTATCGACGTGTAGAGCTCCTTCTTGATGACAAAAAATCTATTATGTTTATAGCTCAAGTAACTCGTATGTCTCCTTTTCTAATAATGCAATATGAACTTATATATATTGAGTATAAATCCAATACACCTTAACATTGACACGCCATTTGGCGTTATCTATGGGAGAGGGGGGCCGGGGGGTGAGGTCTCCCCCGCACCACCATAAAAAAAGGCCGATACCTTTCGGTACCGGCCTTCAATAAAGCTTAAAACAACTTATACTAAGTTATTTTATAGAGATTGCAACAATTGAACATTGCTTGGACCCTGATCTTCTGTATCATCTGCAGTGGTTCTTAAAACTGCATTAGCTGCAGTACCATTATCACCGTATGTCTGAATGGTTACGCCTGATGCGTCTTTCATTCCGGCAACACTGATAGAGTAATAAGGAACATTATCTGCATAATTGATTCCGGATGCAAGGGTAAGTGACAAACGATAAGTTCTCGCACTTGTCCATACACCGGCAGAAGTAATTGGAGTTTCACCAGCACCTAATACAACCTCATAATACAGCGCAATGCTTGCATCAGAAGATGTATCCATGTCTTCAGGGAATGTGATATCAATGTTGTATGTTCCAACACCTGCAGCTGGATTTGTTCTATCCAGAACATAAATATCACCTGTACCGATTGGATTTACAGTTACACCACCACTTGCAAGAACGTTACAATTTGCAGTAGCAACAAAGTCGCTATCGCATGGTGCAACATTATCAACAAATGATATTGTAGAAGACCATGTTCCAAATTCACCTGCATCAAGAACATCTGCGTCAGCAGGAATGCTCAGATCCTTTACAGCACGAACCTGAACATCAATTCTTGATGAATCATTGAAAAGGTTAGCTCCATTTGAATAATCTGTAGCAACATCACCATCACGGTCTGGTGTCAACAGGTTACTGATAAAATTACCCGTAAGAACTGCAACATCATTTGTCGGATCAATTGTAACTCTACGATCAGCATTTGCTGCATTGACAGTTACACTATTCCATGCTGTTGACCAGTCAACTTTTGCAATTGGGGTAGCAACCTCAAACCAGTCTGTTGCAGCACCAGTTTTTGTAACCTTACGGATACGATACTGATATGCGCCGACAGAATCAATATGCTTTGCATTCCAGGCAGCTTCCTGAATGCGGAAACTAAGAGCAGTCGCAGAATTTACTTCAATAAGTCCATCATAAGCAGTTTGCATTGGTGATGCACCAATACGTTTACCGTTTATTGGATTTACAGAAGAGTTATCTTCATTAGTATCAAGTGTAATAACAGTTGCGAGCGCTGCAATGCTTGTAACCTTGGCAGCAGCTTTAATACTGAATCCATCATCTGTAAGAGCTTTGATAACTGCACCGACAGTAGTTGTACCAACTCCATCATATTCGTCTCCTGATGTGAGATCAGGAATGGCATCTGCAATTACATAGTAGATTCCTTCACGAACCAAACTGTCTGCAACAGGATCGATTGTCACTGTCTTTCCGGCATTTGTGAATGATATTGCATAGTCAAGGTTTGTATTTGGAGCTGTTGACTTTACAAACTTGAAATACTTGTCACGTGCAGCAGCTTTGATTGCTGCAGTGTCAATTGCTCTGTTGAAAGTAATTGTGATGTTTGCAGTCGGCAATACAGAATCAATACCGTCATCACCGGCAGTAATCGCATCAGCAGTATGCTCCTTCAGATAACTTGCGTCAATTGCAACAAGCTTGTCTTCAGTATGAATTGCAAGATCCGGACGAACACCATCATAGTCATCATTTGCTGTAACTGTTGCGATTTCACCATCAAATGTTACTACACTGAAAGTAATGTCATCATATTCAGGAGTTCCACTTGTAGTGTAGTTCTGAACTGGAGCATATGTCTTCGGTGTAAGTTTCGAAGTGTCTTTGATTGTAACAGTTGTAAAGGCTGTATTCCATGTGTAAACAAGCTTTCCGGCTGCGCCGAAGCCTGTAACAGAGAACTTTGGTGTCTTCGATGTGTCAACTGCTTTTGAGAATGTTGCGACAAGACTGTCACCTTTGCATTTGAATACACGGTAAACAGTGTGTGCTGCATCACTCATATCATTTGTTGATACAAGTCTGATACCAGGTTTTGTTTTCCAGACAACAGCAAGTTCACTTCCTGTAAACTGCTCACCAGTTGTCAATGTAACATTATACTTGATACCATAATTTTTGCCATAATCAAGTGTATCAACTGGTGTCCAGAAGATTGTATCCCCTGCTGCAGAAAGACGGATACGTTCCTTAAGGAGGTTTACACCTGCGCCGTTGTCATCTGGTGTATTTTCAGCAGTACCACTACCGTTATCATAAGCAAGAACTTGATCAATTGAATCGATTGGAGCACTTGGAATGATCCATACTGTCTGCAATGCGCCCATTGTGTCAACCGTCAGGCCATTTGCCTGAACATTGGTTGCTTTAACATAGAGATTAGTTGCTTTTCTGGTTTTCCAAGTCATTTTCAGCTCATCATTATCACCTTTAAGACCATTGGCAAGCTTGACATCAAATGAGATCTCGTACTGAACATCAAGTCCAAGTTCCTCAAATGGTGTAAAGAAAATCGTATCGCCGCTGACTCTTATTGTACGTTTTACTTCGAGGTTCTGACCACCAGTCAAATTTCCAGCAATATCATTAATTGCAATAACTTCTGTAAATGGCAGTGATGAAACAAGCCATACAGTCTGTGTTTTGCCAAGAGTATCAATCATTACAGCATTTGGATAAACTGTATTTGTTGCTGATACAAAAAGCTTGCTCTGTTCATAATTTACTTTGAAGTCTTTTGCTCCGGAAGTAACTCCATTTACACCTGCGACATCGACGTTGAAACCGACAACATCGTTGTAATTGAGAGCGACTCTGTTCTGAATCGGTGTAACAAAGAGAGTATCGTTTGAAACACGTACTGAAGCATTCGGTGTTTCACCTGATGGCAATTTACCATAAAGATCCTTCGCAGCAGTACCATCATCCCATACGATCTTTGTCAGATCAGTACTGAGAGGCTGTGAATACTTGACCCACATTTCGCCATATACCGGGAAGTTATCAGCAGTAAACCCTGTGAGACCCCATGTATTTGATGCTACAGGGTACAGAGCCTGACGGGTTGTAAAAGATTTCCAGTTCGGCCATGTTGCAGCAGGATTACTTGTAAAATCAAAAGTAATACCGGTTACATCCTGACCTCTTAGTGTAACTGTGATCGCTGCACCATAACCAAAATTTACCGGAGACTTTAGAAATACAGTGTCACCTGAAACACGTACAACAGGATCTTTACCATCTACTGTTGCAATAATTGAAGATGCTGCAGGAGTGCGTGATAGTTTGTACCACAACTCTATGCTCTCAACAACATTTGTCAAGCCTTCGTAATTTGAATTTGTTACATTTGATGCAACAAGTGAAATAACCGGCTGTTTCATTACTTTAAATGTTTTAGTAAAACTGATGTAATTTCCATCAGCAGCTTCACCCTTGACATCAACGGTGACATTTTCATCGTATTTGAAATCTGATACAGGATTGATAACAAGAGTGTCACCAAGAACTGTAACAACAGCATCAATCATCGGATCCAGCTCAACACGCATTTTTGCTGCGACAGGTGCAGAACTCATTTTAAACCATGGAGATACATCCTTGGCAGCATTTTGATCAGCTGAGTTGTCAGCAGTGATGACATTTGATGCCACAATGTAAACAAGTGCACGTGGAACAAGACCGACAACATAGTTTCCTGAAATTGTCTGACCGACAGAATCTTCAGCTGTAACACTTAGTGTATATGCTGTGCCTTCTGTAAGAATAGTTTCGGGATCAATGATAATTGAATCATTTGAAATTGTTGTTTTCACATTGACATTCGTCATGGACGAGGATGCCTTTGTAACTTTTTTGTTCATTCTGATTACAATATTTGCATTAGGAGCAAAATCGAGCCGTGGCATGTCTTTATCGTTTCCGATACGAACATTGTCACTGATTGAATAAAACTGTGCAGCTGATGTTGTAAAATTGAATGGACCTACAGATTTACTTTCACCGATACTGCTTGCAACTGTAACTGTCAATGTATATACTTGTGCAGCTTTCAATGTGTTGACAGGCACAATTTCGATATCATCAGTTGAACCTTCAACAAATCTTGCTGATACAGGTAATGATGCACCGCCAATAGTGAGAATTGCATTTACACTTGCAACTGATTTGTTGGTTGAGAATACAATAGGAGTATTCAAAGCCAGACCATTTTTAGGTGTATTATTAATAAAATCATAAACGTTGGATGTAACAAATGCGAGAGCATTTTCAAGATTCAGTGGAGTTGAGAACGAAACTGTTGAGCTGTCTTTCAGAACAACACTTACGCTGATATCACCTGACTGCCACAGACCTTTTGGAGTAATTATAAGGGTATCATGTGATGCAGAATAGATAACATCATTATTTGAAACCGCTACAGATGGATTTCCAATAATTGAATCACCGAATTTAAAGAAAACCGGTGCACTCTTTCCGAAATTATAAACAGGTGTTTTTGTGTTTGTCAAAACATTCGATGCAATGACATCAGCAAGTCCGCCGCCGGTTACTGAAATATTATTGAACAGCTTTGTTACAGACTGTCCCTTTTTGCCGTACACATACATAT
>Ga0209800_10000932_pt1 | contig 36578 bp, 25 predicted proteins | sample Higcelweek8metaG_FD_187174 | JGI IMG/M metagenome (GOLD analysis project Ga0209800, IMG submission 187174) | Freshwater pond sediment microbial communities from the University of Edinburgh, under environmental carbon perturbations - High... | ecosystem: Environmental > Aquatic > Freshwater >...
GGAAATGTTGCCCTTTATGTCAATAACGTCCTTGATTGATTGCATGGGTAGTGACTGCAGCAGCGGACTCTTCAGATTGTTAAGCAATGTGCGGAGTTCCTGAGATAAGTTGTCAGGGGTAAGTGCCGATGCCAGGAAACCTGATATCATATTACCTGAAATTTTGAATGTTATTTTACCATATTGGTCAATAATACGGGCAATCTGATTCAATAAATCGCCTGATTCATCTGAAATGTCAAGTAGTGATGCTGCTTCAGTGACAGTTTTAACAGAGTATAATCCACCACTCAGAGGTGTTGATGGCTGAAATATTCTGTTAATTGCAGCATCATTTTCTGCTCTGTCAGATAATTCAGCTTTCAGTATGTCGACTATATTGCCGAGAGTTTTTGCTGTTGAGTCGGAGATGTTTTCTTTTTGCGTAAGTAAATGCTCAACATCCCTGATGACCGCAGATAGCCTTGATTTATCAATATTTATTGAATCTGTCCGGCTGTTTTTTAAAAAGTCAAGAACTGTGCTGGCATTTTCTGAGATCACCTGTTCATTGCCGCTCTGTATAGAAACATGCAGCGATGAAAGTAGATCTGCAAATTTGATATTTGATAATGTCCCGCGGGTAAATTCATCCTGACGTGTCAGTTCAACATTGTCAAATTGCATTCCGGATTTTTCAAGCCGCAGTCCACTTGATGTAAATGATAGAATTACTGAATCACCAACTGATAATTGATCTGTATTGAGTTTTATGGAAAGTGTCCCGGCACTGCTTCGCACAGTGTAATGTTCATTGTCAGTTTTTTTTTCAATTACACCTGTAATACGGTTCTGCGAAGCATTTTTCTGCTGTAAAAAGGGCAGGGCATGACTCAATGATGTCGGATGCATATGCTCTAATCCTGCTGAATCGGATGGTTTTATCACTGATAACAATACTATATTTTAATCGACAAATATATGATAAACATAAGTGTTATTTTGATGTATCCGGCTTTTTTAAAGCAATACCTTTTATTTTCAGCAGAAGCGAAACGTGATCTTCACTGAGCAGAAACTTTCTTGAAATTTCATGAATATCCATGCCTTTTCTGTAAGAATCATAAACTTGCGTTTCAAGATCAATATCGGGCCGTTGTTTCTGTATTGATGAAAGCTGGGCTTTAAGAATTTGAGTTGATGGACGCGGTTCTGCTTTTTCATAATAATCAGACGCATTCTGAATTTTCTGTCTGATCTGATTAAGTGAATCCATTGACGGCTTTGATATTTCATTCACAATTGATGTTCCACCGGATGATTGTGTCTTGACATGATGAATGTCAGGCAGTATTGATTGTTTACTTTCGGATAACCTCGCAGTATTTTTTCTGAGCGGTCGTTTTTTCTGAGCGGCCCTGATAATTACAATAATCAGAACGAGAAATGACAGTACAGCAATGGAGCTGGTAGCAAGAATCAGCCAGTCAAAAAAGGATTTCGGATGGATTAAGGGATCAATATTGAAAAACTGCAATATAGAGACATTGTTGACAGAGGATGCTTGTTTTGTTAAAGCTGTCTGCATTGATGACCGTAAAGCTGCAAGACTGTCAATATAGACTTTCTGCACTATCTCCATTTCTTCGATATTCTGACCTGAGCGCTTGCGCAACTGTTTCTCTATGTCAATAGAATCGATTGTATTAATAAGCCGATTGCGAAGAAACAGCTCATTATCAGATGCTCTATTATCAATAGCGAACAGATTACTCCTGAAAAAAATCATGAGAAATGTGAATGCTGCAAGGAAAATGATTGTTATTTTACGTTTGTACATAGTTTTTTAAATAAACATTAATCTTCAAAATATCCGGATCTCCAATTATATCATGTATTTCCGTTAAATTGCAACAAATCAATTCGATCAATCTAAAAATAGGACATTTATTGGGAATCCAGTAATACTACCTCTTACATTTAAATAACCGGAACAGAAGAATTTGATATTGATTTAAGCCTTTAATCCAGGCAGACTCATGTTTTAAAGGATATTTGGAATGAGAATATCTGAATAAATGAATAAAAAAACGAAAATAATGTATTAGTACGCGATAATTTGAAAGCATTTATTGCGTTATTATGAGGTAAATTGTATATTTTTTTTAATTATTACTATTTTATTGATAAATAATTGTTAAAATCCAGTTAAGATATGTAGTTTTATATCAGTGATTCTCTGTTTTAATGTATAGAGTTTGCACTATGTATCTAACTTGATTATTTATACTATTGAAATTTAAATGCAGTACTTAATTAATAGTTGATTTTGTAATCATTAAAAGTTGCCGAAACCAAATATGGCGAAATTTACAGTATTTTTTAATGGCGAATGTATCAATACATTTGAATTGGATGAACCGGTAATGTTCATTGGACGATTACCGGAGAATGCAATTTCCATTGCAAATATGGGAGTTTCCCGTCGTCATGCAAAAATTGAGGAGGATGCGGATCGTCAATACGTTATTACAGATCTGAATTCTTTAAATGGAACGTATGTAAATGGAAAACGAATCAAAAAATCTAATTTGAATAATGGTGATAAAATTACTATTGGCAAATATACGATTACCTACGAAGAGTTTACAGATAGGCGATATAACGAAATCAACATTGAGCCTTCTCAGGCGGCATTTGTTCCACCGGTTGAAGAGCGGATGTATTCTCCTACAGTCGTAAATCAGGATGCTGTTGCTGAAGATTCTTTTTCTGAAACAATAGATGAACAGAGTCAACATCAGATTCCGCAGTCAGATTTACATAATGAAAATACTTTTTTAAGCTCAATACCTGATGATTCAATTGATGAGAATGATAATGATGCAGATGCTGCTGTTGATGTAATAGATGAACCGGATACAGATAATGATATTGATAAATCTCTGAGACCCGGTTATGGTGAATCTGTTCTCATTGAAACCAATAAGCATGTAGTTTACAAACTGGATAAAGCTTTCATTACAATGGGCAATGGAGATAACGATGATATCTTTGTTTCCGGTTTTATGATTGGTGAAGGTCAGGTTTCAATCGAGAAACATCAGGATGGTTATATTATCTGTGCAAATAAATTTATTGGTAAATTTAAGGTAAATAATAAGCCAACTAAATATCATTTGCTTCAACACAAAGATCGGATCGAAATAGGATCCAGTACATTTCGCTATATGGAGAATGGATAATTTCGATGAGGTTCGCGTTTATTTCTGACATCCATGCTAATTTAGAAGCTCTGGAGGCGGTACTTGAGGATATCGGCAGCCGCAATATTGACGAAATCATCTGTCTTGGTGATATTGTCGGTTATGGTGCAAATCCAAACGAATGCTGTGAATTAGTAAAAACAAAATGCCCTGTAACGCTTCTTGGCAATCATGATGCTGCAGCAGTTGACCAGTTGTCAACTCAACATTTCAATATTCATGCAAAAATAGCAATTGAATGGACAAGTCAGAATCTTAAGCATGAGTCTGAATCATTTCTTGAAACACTTCCATTCAAGGCAACCAAACCATCATTGACACTGGTTCATGCAACTCCATATGAACCGAATATGTGGTATTATATTACTTCGCTCGAAGAAGCTGCATTTAACTATCAGTTTTTTGATACTCAACTCTGCCTTGTCGGGCATACACATATACCGATAATTATTGTGCTTGACAAAGAAAAAGAGCTGTATGTTCATCAGGATTCTGTAATTCATCTTGATGACGTCAAAGATGCCAGACTGCTGATTAATGTCGGCAGCGTTGGTCAACCCCGCGATAGAAATCCAAAGTCATGTTATGGTATTTTTGATAGTGACGCAGGGGAGTTCAGTTATCACCGTGTCGAGTACAATATTGAAAAAACTCAGGCAAAAATGAAAAAAATCAAAATGCCGGAGTTTCTGATTTCCCGCCTTGCTGATGGCAGATAGTTCAATCACATCCAAGTTCTTTAAGTAAACCTGCAAGTGTTTTTAAAAAAAAAGGCAGCTCAGAATTTCTGAACTGCCTGACGTTTATGAAACGTATAAATTATCAGCAATTTGACTTTGTTTTATCATCGCATTTTGTTCCCTCGATAGGGTAGCAGCCATTAAAACATGCTGCACAGAAATCCTGCGGATTTGGTGTTGCCGAGAGCATTCCCTCAATTGACAAATAGCCAAGTGAATCAACTTCAAGGTAATTTTTTATTTCATCAATAGTCTGTTCATTGGCGATCAATTCATTTTTTGTCGGCATGTCAATACCATAAAAGCATGGGCTGATAATTGGAGGTGAAGAGATACGCAGATGAATTTCCGCAGGCCCTGCACTTTTAATCAGTCGTATGATTTTTTTCATGGTCGTGCCTCTCACAATTGAGTCGTCAACAATGACTACTTTCTTCCCTTTAAGTACACCCCTGACAGGATTGAATTTCAACCGTACGCCGAAATCCCGCCCTGATTGAGCCGGATGAATAAATGTACGGCCAACATAGTGGTTTCGGATAAGACCGATATCAAAGCGCACCCCTGATGCTTCAGAGAAGCCAAGAGCTGCTGTTGTTGCGGAGTCAGGTACTCCTATAACAAGATCTGCACCATCAACAGGATGTTCCTGAGCAAGACGTCTTCCGAGGCGCCTGCGCACTTTGTCAACATTGTTGCCGAAGACATAGCTGTCAGGTCTTGAGAAATAGATATATTCAAAAACGCAGTGTGCCGGCTTGACATCAGGTTCAAATACAGGTATTTTAAAACTTGTAATTCCTGTTGAGTCAATACGAATCATCTCGCCGGGAGCAACTTCCCGGAGCATTTTTGCGTTTACAAGATCAAATGCACAGGTCTCTGATGACAGAAAATAGCTGCCATCATCATTCTGGCCAATAATCAGGGGGCGGATTCCGCGCGGATCACGTGCGCCATAGATTGCATCTTTGGTAAGAAAGAGGATGGAAAACGCGCCCTTTACACCAGAGAGCGCGTCAAGTATCATTGAGTCAATGCTGTCACGCTTTGACCTTGCAACAAGGTGCATTATGACTTCAGTATCTGTTGTGGATGAGAATATCGAACCGTCTTCAACCATCCAGTGGCGCAGCTCATCTGCATTTGTCAGGTTACCGTTATGTGCGCCTGCAATCTGGCCGGCCCGGCAGTTTATAAGAATCGGCTGAGCATTTTCAACTGTCGAGGAACCTGTTGTAGAGTAACGGTTGTGACCAATCGCATTAGTACCGCTTAATCCGTCAAGAATACCCTGCTTTTTAAAAACCTGTCCGACTAAACCCATTCCTTTGTAAACAGAAATTTCTTTACTATCACTAACAGCAATACCTGAACTTTCCTGGCCGCGATGCTGCAAAGTGTAGAGGCCCAGATATGTCAGGTGTGCTGCCTGCGGGTTGTTGTACACGCCGAAGATACCACACGCTTCATGTAAAGATTCATCAAACATAGTTTCAAAATCCTATCAGTTATTACCTGTATAATCAAAAACAAAACTGCTATAATTAAAAAGGGACGCTTATTCTTGCGCCCCTTAAGTTGATTAATTCCACATTGTCGTACGCATGTCAAGATCATGCTTGTATCGTTTGGTTTTCCCCTGCGATACATCCTGATATTCCTGAATTGATTTTACAGAAAATCCGGTTCGTTCAAGTGAATCCATTCCGCTGATTGCTGCCTGTGCTCCTTCAAGTGTAGTGATATACGGCACTCTCTGTGTAACTGCCGCACTGCGGATTGGCTTTGAATCCATCTGTGATTTTTTGCCTGCAGGAACATTAATGATAAAATCAATGTCTCCGCCTTTGATCAGATCAATAATATCAGGTTTACCTTCTCCGATTTTCGGCACCATTTTTACATTTATTCCATTTGAACTTAACACGCGCCATGTTCCCTCAGATGCAAAAATTTTAAATCCCATTGATTGTATGGTTTTAACCATGAAAATAATATTTCTTCTCATGCTGTTTTTGACACTGATGAATACTGAGCCTGAACGCGGAAGGTTATTACCTGCTGCTTCCTGAGATTTTGCAAATGCAAGTCCGAAATCTTTGTCAAGTCCCATGACCTCACCGGTGGATTTCATTTCCGGACCAAGAATTATATCAGCACCAGGGAATTTACTGAAAGGAAGAACAGATTCTTTTACTGCGAAGTAGTCGATTGTTTTTTCAACAGCCTCTTCTATGTCAATTAATTTTGCACCTGTCATAACCTTGGCTGCAATTTTTGCCCATGGCACTCCGGTGGCTTTACTGACAAATGGAACAGTTCTTGATGCTCGCGGATTGACTTCAAGAACATATACAGTTTCCTCTTTGATGGCAAACTGTATGTTCAGAAGTCCGATTACCTGAAGCTCCCTTGCGATCTGACATGTTGTTTCACGGATCATTGATACAATGCTGCTTGATAATGTGTGAGGCGGAAGAACACAGGCACTGTCGCCGCTGTGAATTCCTGCTTCTTCAATATGCTCCATTATACCGCAGACCATTATGGTTGTTCCATCAGCAATGGCATCAACATCAACCTCTATTGCATCACCGATAAATTTATCAATAAGAACAGGTTTGTTTTCAGATACCGCCTGAGCTTCACCGATAAATGTCTTCAGATCATCATCATCATAGACAATTTTCATTGCCCTTCCGCCAAGAACAAATGATGGACGGATAAGAACAGGGTAGCTGAGTCTTGCTGCAATTGTCAGTGCTTCTTCTGTAGAGTGAGCAATACCGTTTGCCGGCTGATTGATTTTAAGTTTAGTAACCATTGCAGAAAATTCATCCCGGTCTTCAGCACGCTGTATTGACGCTACACTTGTGCCGATAATCGGTGCCCCGGCCTCTTCAAGACGCTTCGCAAGATTGAGCGGTGTCTGACCGCCGAACTGCACAATAACTCCGACTGGTTTTTCATTGTCAATGATGTTCATGACATCTTCGAATGTCAATGGCTCAAAGTAAAGCTTGTCGGATGTATCATAATCGGTGCTGACTGTTTCAGGGTTTGAATTGACCATAATTGATTCAAATCCGAGCTGATCAAGTGCGTATGCAGCCTGGCAGCAGCAGTAGTCGAATTCAATTCCCTGACCAATACGGTTGGGGCCGCCGCCGAGAATTATAATTTTTTTGCGGTCACTTGGATTGCTTTCGTCTTCCTGCTCATATGTTGAATAATAATATGGTGTATAAGCCTCAAATTCTGCTCCGCATGTGTCAACCAGCTTGTATGTCGGTTTTACACCAAGATCTTTTCTGAATTTACGAAATGATATCTCATCCATATTCAGGTGTTGACCCATCTGGGGATCTGAAAAGCCCATTCCTTTTGCTTTTTTGAGAAATTGCTTTAAAGATGAAGGATCTTTTTTCAGAATCTCAGGTGTAATTGTTTTTTCAAAGTTTACAATGTCAAACATGTTGTTCAGGAACCATCTGTCAATGTATGATGCTTCTGCGATCTCATCAACAGTCATGCCTTTTTCAAATGCATACCTGATAAGAAACATGCGGTTGGCTTTCGGAATACGAAGAGCTTTGGCAATTTCTTCTTTTGTCTCATATGGAAATTTAATCAGTTCAAGACCTTTACGTCCGACTTCAAGGCCGCGAAGTCCTTTTTGAAAAGCTTCTTTGAATGTACGGCCTATTGCCATTGTCTCGCCGACCGATTTCATCTGAATGCCAAGAGTCGAATCCGCTTCGGGGAACTTCTCAAAAGTGAATCTTGGTATCTTTACAACACAGTAGTCAATGGTCGGTTCAAAAGATGCCGGGGTCTCCTTGGTTATATCATTTCTGATTTCGTCAAGAGTATATCCGACTGCAAGTTTTGCGGCGAATTTTGCAATAGGGAACCCTGTCGCTTTACTTGCGAGTGCCGATGAACGGCTCACGCGCGGATTCATCTCAATTACTGTCATGCGTCCGTCTGCCGGATTTACTGCGAACTGGATATTAGATCCGCCGGTTTCAACTCCGATTTCCCGGATAATTGCAATTGCCGCGTCACGCATCTTCTGATATTGACGATCAGTAAGAGTCTGCGCAGGGGCAACTGTGATACTGTCCCCGGTATGGATTCCCATTGGGTCAAGATTCTCGATAGAACAGATAATTACAACATTATCTGCTTTATCCCGCATGATTTCAAGCTCATATTCTTTCCATCCGATAACAGATTCCTCAATCAGAATCTCATTGACACGGCTGCAATGAAGTCCATATGCTGCCTGACGTTCAAAATCGGCTTCAGTATAGACGATTCCGCCTCCTGTACCGCCAAGAGTGAAACTCGGACGCACAATACAGGGAAAGCCAATTTCACGTGCTATTTTCAACGCCTCATCAATGTTATAGGCAAATGCACTTCTTGGAAGGTCAAGACCAATTTTCTCAATAGCTTCCTTGAATTCACTGCGATCTTCAGCTTTTTTGATCGCATTTTCATCTGCACCGATCAATTGAACTCCATAACGCTGAAGAACGCCGCTTTCCGAGAGTTCCATCGCAGTGTTGAGACCTGTCTGACCGCCCATTGTCGGAAGTATAGCATCAGGACGTTCCCGTGCAATAATCTTCTCAACGATTTCCGGTGTGATCGGTTCAATGTACGTTCTGTCTGCAACGTTGGGATCAGTCATGATTGTTGCAGGATTTGAGTTGACAAGAATTACCTCGTAACCCTCTTCACGCAAAGCTTTACAGGCCTGAGTGCCTGAATAGTCAAATTCACATCCCTGGCCTATTACGATTGGCCCGCTGCCGATAATGAGAATCCTGTGTATATCAGTTCGTTTTGGCATAGATCCTTTCGGAGACGACGGTCATGTATATGCACGCCGGTCAGATAAGGGTATTTTAAAGTTTCTTTTTATTATCAGTTAACAGTACACCAAGCGAAGATGATGGGTACTGCATATAAAATTTCAAATCAGATCACATTTCTTCGCTCTGTGATCACGGAACATATCAGGTTCTTATAAATGCCTGTGAACCGGATTGATTGGCATTGCCGCCTTTTCGTTCTATCATTGTGAAAAACTTTTCAAACAGATAACCGCTGTCGTGCGGACCGGGCGATGCCTCCGGGTGATACTGCACACAGAAAACATTTCTGTCCAGATCAGTAATTCCTTCACAGGTAAGATCATTGAGGTTAAGATGTGTCATCTTTATGGCCGGTTTTTTCAGACTTTCCATATCAACACAGAATCCATGGTTCTGTGAAGTAATTTCTATCACCCCGGTATCCATGTTGCGAACCGGGTGATTGCCGCCCCGATGACCGAATTTCAGTTTGTATGTTGATCCGCCGAGAGCATGTCCAATGAGCTGATGCCCGAGACAAATTCCAAATATTGGTTTTTTACCGATCAGATTTTTGATTGTGTCAATTGCGTATGTGACAGCGGACGGATCACCGGGGCCGTTGGAAAGGAATATTCCGTCAGGATTCTGACCCAGAACCTGATCCGCAGTTGTGTTTGCAGGAACTACTGTAACGCGGCATCCAAGAGATTCGAGAATTCTTAGAATGTTATACTTGATACCAAAATCAAAGGCCACAATATTGAAACGGATGTTCTTGAGATTCTTTCCAAGACCCTTCTGTGTATTCCATATATATGGCTCCCTGCAAGTTACCTTTTTTACAAGGTCAAGTCCGACAAGACCATGCCATGCTTTTGCTTTGTCAATTAAGTCGTCATTTGAAACTGATTCATCACCAGACCAGATAATTGCTTTCATTGCACCTTTTGTTCTGATATGACGGGTCAAAGCACGGGTATCAATGCTTTCAATTGCAACAACATTGTTTTCCTGCAGATACCGGCTTATTGTTTTCTGGGATGTAAAATTGGACGGATAACGGCAACTCTCTTTAACGATAAAGCCGCTTACCTGTACTTTGGATGACTCAACATCACTGTCATTTATGCCGTAATTACCAATGAGCGGATAGGTCATTGTAACGATTTGTGAACAGTATGATGGGTCAGTCAGAATTTCCTGATAACCAGTAAGGCTCGTGTTGAATACAACTTCACCTGCCGCTTCACCGGCAACCCCGAATCCCTCACCCTCAAATACGGTTCCGTCCTCCAGCGCGATTATACCTCTCAAGAATACCTCACTTGTTTGAGCCGAATTTCTGGATTATGTCACATTTCTTTTCAATCTGCACTCTGGATTACTGTTCACTCCAAAAAAAAAAGACACCCTCCGTATTCGGCATCGGAGGACATCTTTTTATGTTTGATTTTTCATCATGTGTCTGGCAGATATTAAATAATGAATACGTTTTTTGTCCGGTTTCAAAATAATGTTTTGGATAGGGGAGAGTCAACTTATTAACGCACTGCCTATCTGATTTATTAGTATCATCATAACAAATTATAACTTAATCTATTGATTTATAAGATATTACATTGTATTGTTATTTTTAATTTCAGATTTATTGCTGCCATGTACCAAAAATACGCAATTCATAGAACTATATTGATAATTAAATGAATAAATTGATAATTATCTGCTGATAAAAACCCTGTGGGGTGATATTGCTTCCTGTGATGTGCTGTAGAGCAGAATTCCACTGGCATTCTTTATGAGATCTGAGTTTCGATATGTATTTGATGAAACTTTTGTTCCATTGATACGGTAGTAAGTACCTTTTGTAAATGACAAACTGTTTCGGCTGACATAGCTATTTACTTTATTTTGTTTTATGTCAGTGACTGTACAGGCAGAGTCTGATAATGTTGACAAATTTAATGTCTCGGGATAACGTATTTTTGTGCCGCTGCCATCTGTAAATTCAAAAAAGTAACAGTGTGACTTTTTGTCGTTTGACATAGAATAATTGTATGTGCCCGCTGAACTGATGCCTGAAAGAAGTGTCATTTCATATTCTGTGTTGTCAATAATCACTGCTGCCTTCAGTGGTGCTGCTGCGGATTTGTCATAGTAATTTGCTCCGAAATTGATCTTTGTTGTACTGCCGGAAACAATAAAATGTGAACCGGCAGGAATTTTGTAACCCGATCCGCCTGATCCGCCGAAATCCTGTGTCCAGAAATGATTGTAGGATCTGCTTGACGAATACGCATAGCCGCACCCTATTTCATGATATGATGCATTCATAATATTTTTTCGGTGACCATCGCCGCTGCTCTTATCTGCTGCGGGTGTTCCCTGTGCATCATCATCCCGCAGCCACTGCACTATAGTGCCAAGTCCTGTGGATATACCGGTTGCAACATTCTCCGCAATTGTTGAACTTGAAGTGTAAAGTGCTTTTATCCGTGTTGACCAGATTGTACCGTCACAGGAATTATGCTGCAGACCGCATGTCGATGCCATATCTTCAGTGTGATTATGTGCAGTTGTATGGAGATATTCATTATGCCATATAGGCCCCACTGCCGGATAATTTGCTTCAAGAAGAATTGCCTCTGACTGAATATACAAATCGCGAAATTCCTGAGGAGCCATGCGCACTGCATTTGTCATAAGCAGTACTTCCCGTTCTGTTCGTAATGGCGATCCGTTTACAGGGTCACCATAGCCTGCAAAAACTGATTGAGTGATAATACTGAGAAAAATGATGACGAAAGTTTTCAGATTTTTACACATATAATCAGGAATAAAACTCATATTTGGACCCCTGTTTTTTTTCTATTTACGCTGCATAATAAAAAGTGTGCACCTTGCTGATTTATTATCAATATATTATTAAACCGGACTTTTTTTCTACATATAATTGGGTTGATGCTATAAATCGTTGACCCGCATGATATTTATAATAAACAGGCGAATACCATGAATGGATATTATCTATTTTTATGAAAAATCATATGTTTGAAATCGGATTTGTGTCGGCGCATGAATTTGGATTACATCATGATGAGTTGAATTTTCTTTATTGATTGATTGTAAAAAAATTGCTTAATGCGAATCAGGCAATCCCTGGCCAGTCCGGAAAAACTGTTATTATTTTGTGTAAAGGAAGTACAGGCAGATGATAAATCCTGACTCTGGATACTTTGGAATCGGTATTGAGTGCTGCAAGACTTGGACAAATTATGGAACGCTCTGGAGAAGTGCTAAAATTCTTGGTGCCAGCTATGTTTTTCTTATTGGTAAAAAATTCCAGAAATCATTCACCGACCCGCAGAAATCATGGCGCTCCCTGCCAGTTTACTCATACGAAACATTCGATGAATTTTATAATAATCTGCCGTTTTCATGTGTGCTTGTCGGAGTGGAAATGGATGAATCTGCGGTTCCATTAGAACAGTTTGAACACCCGGAGCGTGCCTGCTATCTGCTTGGCGCAGAAGATCACGGCCTGAGCCGCACTGCGCGCGAGCGTTGCCATAAGTTAATTAAACTCCGGGGAGAAACATCAATGAATGTCGCAGTTACCGGGTCTATTGTGATTTACAGCAGGGTTACGCAGAGGAATCCGGCAGGCCCTGTATAAAACCGGATCACTTTTCATGAGTTGAATGATAATTTCTTAATTTTTAAATGTGACAGATTTGTTTTCGCAGTCATCATTCTGAAGAAAATTTCTACTCTATCCAAATCGTTCATCCGTCATTATTAATCTTTGTTAGTAATGAAAAACTAATACTTGCTACTTTTGTTAGTAATGATATACTAATATTCGATGCTTTTGTTAGTAATGCAATACTAACAAAATAACGAAAAAATAGTACTGGATTACTAACAAATAGGTCTGCAGGTCTTAAAAGAGTTTAAAGGAAGGGCTGCGGCTATTATAGGGACTGAGCAGATTTGATAATAAAAAATCTGTTCAGTGCTTTTGTCACCTGAAAACAGAACTTGACAAATACTTCACGGTCCCGTTCTGAAAATTTTGACTGCTCGTAAATTCCAAATGCGTTTTTGTTATAAACTGACAATGCACCCATCAGATTGCTATTCTGATTCAGGCACATTGTAATTACCGAATGGATCGGAATATCGGCTGAAACAGAATTACTTTCAGGTAAATTATTGATAATAAGTCCGTTGTTCTCGTCTAATGATTTGAGCGCTATTCTATTGTCAATATTATGGATCTGCATCATGTGCTCAGTTCCTCTAATTGAAAAAGACTCGAAAATCTCAAAACACCCCATTCCACTGTTGTAAAGATTCAATACGCAGCTCTCTGCTTCAAGAATCATGCACGCATTTACAACGATCATTTTAGCCAATTGACGTACATTGTGAATGGATGCGAGATCAAATGTGATTTCAGATAATGCAGAATATTGTATTGACTGTAATCGTGTTGTCTGAAGCGTAATTGTATGGGCAAGGGATTCCTGGAGTAAATGAGCAGCTTTTCCAATAAGTGCACTTTCCTTATTTAAATTTTCTCTGTCTGAGACAAGGTGAATCATAAGCAGCCCTCTTAATGTACCATTCTGAAGAACTGGATGCCCGATGAACCATTTTCTAAATTTTGATGAGCCAATTTTAATATTGAATAAAAATTCATTTCTTGTACGAAGAGCCCTGCCTGTGAAAAAATCGTTCAGACGAATAGTCTCAGAATTATGCATGTTAATAGTAAATGAACTTGATGCCTGCAGAATGAACTGCCTGGAGTTATTATCAAACCAGTACAGGTTACAGAGTTTCCCCTGTAAACTATTCACCAGCTTCATCATTGACAAATTAAGACATTCCTGAAGTGGAAGATCCAGGTGCATTATTTTGCGGATTCCGCTTAATACTGAAAGGGCAAAAGACGCATCTATGGTGCGGTTGTATTCGCGTGATGACTTTATCATTTCCGCAGTAAAGGCTCTCAGAGAGCTGACAGGATTTATATCATCACCTGGGAAAATATTTTCAGGTGATTTACTATTAACATTTGTTACTCCGGAAACCTCATTTTCTATTTCCGAAAGAAACAGAAGCTGTGCACAGGATGAACTTAAAATATCAGTACCTTCAAGGTGCAGGGAACGGAGAAATCTGCTGATTTTCGGATCATCTGCGGCGTTTATGATAATATCAATTGACTCGTTGGCAGTAATGTTTTTAAGTGCTGCAAGTACCGGGGCTATCATTGAAACTGATTTCCAGAGGCCCTTGTCGCGCAATGCTGCATATAGTTTCATCGCATCCTTACCGGATCCGACTATTATTGCTTTGTTGCAGGCGCTTTTGCACTTCACTGTCATTTGTACTTCTCTCAGGGAAGAATCGGTTCTGCAGTCAGGATTGTTTCAGTAGCTGACTGCGCATTTTCAGTGCATTTTCACTGTTATTTGTAATTATTGCATCAATAAGCGGATCAGTGAACATCTGTGCAAGCATTTCAGGGTCATCAACTGTCCATACAGCAAGCTGATTCAGTGATGATTTCCATGATGTAAATCGATCCCTGTTTGAAAGAAATACTTCAGCTGAAGGAGCAAGCATATCAAGTGACAGAATGTCACAGTGCCGGAGAATCAGGCTGCTGTTTATTAGTAAACCGCATGGAATATGAGGACGCATTAACTTTACTTTTCGTACTATTGATTCATTGAATGATGTTATCCAGCAGTCAGATCCGCACTCACAGGTGTCAATGTATGAGAATGTCTCCTCTTCACAGTCGTCCTCCTTGAATTCAATATCAAAACCAATCTGACCTGTAAATGTTTCAAAAATTGAACGCACTTCGGGTATTTCAATCTGATTTTTTTTCCCGATTTCACAAAGTTCTTTGAATGTGAGATCTTTAAGCAGGAATGTCTTAAAGTCATCAGTTATTGATTTATCATGAAAGGCGACAAGTACATTATCAGATGTCCGTCTTATGTCAAACTCGATCATGTCTGCGCCTATATCTATTGCGCGTGTAAATGATCCCATGGTGTTCTCGCGGTAAAGATCCTGTACTCCGCGATGTGCGATGATTTTTTTGATAGCCATAGTTTGCGTACCTGTTCAATTATTTTTTATATTTTGACAATAGATATTCAATAATCAATCTCACACCATAGCCTGTTGCGTTCATTGGAATTTCTCCGCGTGAAGCGCTTTCAATATAGGCCGTTCCTGCAATGTCAATGTGCGCCCAGATTGTGCCTTCATTGACAAATTCCTTTATGAATGCAGCTCCGGTAATGGAGCTTGCGTAACCTTTTTTCAGTTTTGAAACATTACGGATATCACCTGTGTCACCTTTAATGGCGTCGCAATATTCTTTGTAAAGTGGAAGCCTCCACACACGCTCACCGGTTTTTTCACCGGCATTGAAAAGCTGACCTGCAAGCCTGTCATTATTTGAAAACAGTGCTGCAACAAAATCACCGAGTGCACTGAGCACTCCTCCTGTGAGTGTCGCCAGATCTATAATACATGATGGCTTGCATATATCCTGACAGTATGATATTGCATCCGCAAGAACGAGCCGTCCTTCAGCATCTGTGCTTAATATTTCAACGGTTTTTCCTGAATATGATCTGTAAATATCACCTGGGAAATAGGCATTGCCCCCGATTGCATTGTGCGCTGCGGGAATTACACCTGTCACATTAATCTTCGGTTTTAAAACTGAAAGTGATTTCATTATGCCAAGCACGGCTGCGGCACCTGCCATATCACTGCGCATAGTCTCAATACTGCCTGTAGGTTTGTGGTTCTGCCCGCCGGAATCAAATGTAATTCCCTTTCCGACAATAGCTGTTTTTTCTGTTGAATGACTGTCTCCAGTGTATTCAATAATTATTAAACGCGGCGGTGTTGATGATGCCTGACCGACTGCCGCAATAAGATTCAGATTCTTATTACGTAAATCTTTTTCGTCAAGTATATTGACCTTGAAACCGCCACATGATTGAAAACCAAGGGCTTCCTTTGCAAGATAAGCAGGTGTTATTACGGATGCATTCTCATTGACAAGATCCCGTGCGTAAAGAACCGAATCACAGACAGCAGTAATTGATTTCAGTTCAGCACTGCCAAGCGATGATTGAATAAGTTCTATGTGGCTTATCTGCGATGGCTTCTCTGATTTGTACTGGCTGAATTTATATGCCCCGAGTATTAAACCCTCAATAACAGCTTTCGATACTTCTTCTGCAGAAGAACTTTGCGGAACATGTACTGAAACCCTGTCCCGTTTCAGATCAATCGCCTTTTGTATACCTTTTGCACAAGCTGCCCTTATTTCAAATTCAGTGCAGATTGTATTTTCACCAAGGCCGCAATAGATAATTGTTGAGTCTTTTTCGTATCTGACTGCTGTTTCTCCCGATTTTCCTGAGAAATCAGGAATTGTCTCTTTGGAATTCTGATATATAAATTTAATTTTAGTTGTAAAAGTTGAATTTTCCGCCAGCTTGATCTTCATCAAAAAATCTCCCGCATTGGTAGGCTTTTATATATATAGTGATAATCCACGATGTTAACCACTGATGTGAGACCGGAAATGGACTATCTGTTTAAAAAAATAATCTAATCCCTGAAGACATTTCTATAAATATTATAAAAAAGAGACAAACCTGCGGGAATGACAATTGATTAATTAAAATTAACTGTTTTCATATCAATTAAATATATATATATTAAAAGACTTAAATTTTCAGGGTAGTATTGACTGCACATCAGTACTTTTTGACAGCCTTTACAGATATTTCTTCTGGAGTTTTTGACTTAATGCTCAAATTTCAGCAGTCTGTAATGTCATAAATGTGACCATAAATTATATTAAGCTGTATCATGTGTCAACGCAGGTTATGCTAACGTATTGAAATAAAACATGATATAGTACTCTGAATTTTAATTTATACCGTGATTTGGATGAGTTGATCTCATCAATGGCCAATGGATTACCAATAAAAATAGTTTTTTACATAGTCGTTTTTGTGAACTATCAGGCAGGCAAAAGTGAGAATAGTACTTGTATACCCGCGTTTTGAAAAATTTTTAAAGGATAATAAAGATCTCGATAAAGGTCTTATTGATTATTTTCTGGGTGATTTTACAACACCGCCATCACTGGGAATTCCGATTCTTGCATCATTGACACCACCGGAACATGAAATAGTGTTTATTGATGATAACAATGGCGATCCTGTTGATTTCTCCATTAACGCCGATCTTGTCGGAATAAACTGTTTTACTCCGCAGGCAACCCGTGCATTTGAAATTGCCGACGGGTACAGGGCTCATGGAAAAAAAGTGATCATGGGCGGATTTTTCCCATCATTTATGGTTGATGAATGTCTTAAACATGCTGATTCTGTAAATGTCGGTGAATGTGAACCGACCTGGCACCAGATTCTGCTTGATACCGCAGCCGGGCAGCTTAAGCCAGTCTACAAGGGCGGCTGTCATTATGATGTGTCAAAACTAAAAATTCCAAAACGTGATATTTTTTATTGTAAAGACAGCTATGACTGGGATGAAGACCTGGTTCAGGTGACACGCGGATGCATGTATTCGTGTGCCATGTGTGCGATACCTGCGCACATGGGTTCAAGAATGCGTTTCCGGCCTATTGAGGATGTTGTCCGGGAAGTAAGTCAATTGAAATATGAGAATGTGTATCTTGCTGATGATACGCTGTTTTTCCAGCAGAAGAAAATGGTCGAGTACTCGCGCGCGCTTCTTGAAGCCCTTGTTCCGCTAAAGAAAAAATATTTTGTGGCATCAACAATGGCACTCAATACAGACAAGGAATTTCTTGATCTTATGGCCCGTGCAGGTGTAAAGAACTTCTACTGCACGATGAATGTTGATCCTGTGTCAATTAAGGCACTGTCAGGAAGTAAACCTGAGCAGCAGATGCTTAAGGATCTTGTCAGGGAGATGGAAGACCGTGATATCCGTTTCTTTGGCTCCTGCGGTCTCGGACGCGACTGGGATGATACATCAATTGCCGATAAAATCCTTACTCTTTACGACAAAGCCGGTGTTCATACTGCGGAATTTTTCATTTTTACACCATACCCCGGATCAGTTCACTGGGACCGTATAACAAGACAAAATCGTGTTATTGACTACAACTGGTCTCATTATAATGGCGCGCATGTGGTTACAAAACCGATGAATATGACCCCTGATGAACTTTACGGACAGTTTATCAAAGTCTGGAATGAATTTTTCAGAATGCAGAAAAGCACTTTTGCAGCAAGTCTCGAACCTGCAACATGGAAAGACGGAAAGAAATCTGTCGGAAAGCCGCTCGAACGTCAGGGTGTGCGCGGGCAGGCTGTTATTACAGGTATCGGATGTCTGAGTCCGATAGGAAATGATACTGAAACAATTACAAATGCACTCAGAAACGGTATAACAGGTATTGCTCCGGCAACACGTTTTGACGCGTCTCATTTCAGGACTGATCTGTGCGGAGAGATAAAAAATTTCAATGCTTCGGATTATTTGACAAAAGAAGAAATTGAGCTTTATGATGACCGTTATTTACAATATGCCATTACTACCGCGCGTAAAGCTCTGGAGAATGCCGGAATATCTTCCGGTAAAGGTGAAGAACGCACTGACATCGCAATTGTTCTTGGCACCTGCAATGGCGGGCTTTTAACAGCTGAAGAAGAGTACAGGTGGATTCAGGACAAGACCCGTAAGCCTTTTACTGAAAAAATGAATCTTACCGCGCAGTACTATGGCTTTGGTAAGGCAGTAGCGCACGCACTTGGAATTACAGGTGAAGTATGGGTTGTAACCACTGCGTGTTCGTCAACAACAGGCGCAATCGGACTTGCGCAGATGCTAATTAACAGAGGATATTATAAGACAGTGCTTGTCGGAGGATCTGATTCTCTGTGCATTGCAAATATGTCGGGATTCAACGGACTCAAAGCTATTTCGACTGAACGTACTGCACCATTTTCAGAGCCTGTCGGGCTTAACATAGGCGAAGCATCAGTGTTCTGGGTTGTTGAGGAGATGGAGCATGCACTGCTGCGAAATGCGAAATGTATAGGCAGGATAGCAGGACATGCTACAACCTGTGACGCCTACCATCCGACATCACCTGATCCGCGTGGAGATGGCGTATACCGCACACTCAGGGCTGCTCTTGATGATTCGGGAGTACCTCTTGCGGAAATCGGATGTGTCAATTCGCACGGAACAGGCACTGAGGCAAATGACAGGGCAGAATCAAAAGGTATCAGTAAATTCATAGGGGAGCAGCCCATTGCGGTTGCGGGAACAAAATCTTTTTTTGGTCACTGCATGGGATCAACCGGAATTCTTGAAGCGACCTGCAATTTACTTGCGATGAATGCCGGTTTTCTGCCGCCTACAATAAATTTCACTGATCCGCGTCCCGGCTGCACACTTGACTATATACCAAATATTGCACGTGAGAAAAAATATGATGCGTTCGTATCTGCAAACTATGCATTCGGTGGAAATAATGCAGCTGTGGTTATATCATCATGGGACAAGGCACTGCCTTCCCGTCAGAAGCCCCGCGAACGTGTTGTCATAACAGGAGCCGGCGCTGTAAGCAGCTGCGGTCTGACAATAGAAAAAACGCTTGAAGCACTTAAAACGGGCAGATCAGGTATTGGGCCGGCCTGCTCGCTTGGCTTTACAGATCTTGAATCAAAAATGGCAGGTCTTGTTCCGTCATTCAAGGCATCTGAAATCGACCGCAGGCTTGACTTTACAGGAATGAATCATATAAGCCGCATGGCTGTTGCTGCGTCTGTAAATGCTCTCAATGAAGCGGATCTTAAAATCCGGGCTAAAAACTGTGAAGATGCAGGTATTGTCATGGGAGTCTGTAACGGCCCGCCGGAATCAGATCACATGAACAAAGTATTTTCAACACCGGACTTTGCAGCTGATATCAATAATTTTTCAAACATAACCGCAAATTCAACAGCCGGATGGGTTGCAGGGGCACTGTCTTTTAAAGGTGTCAATATGACCTTGTCACCGGGGCATCATGCAGGTTTGCAGAGTCTGTTCTATGCATATGAAATGCTTGCTGACAACAGGGCAAAAGCTGTTATCGCGGCCGGCTCTGATGAAGTCTATGCGCAGACATTTTATAATTACAATTTTATCGGTTTCCTCTACAGCGGCGCTGAAGAACAGAATTATCAGCTTCGTTTAACAAACGATAAGAAAAAGGTTCTTGGTGAAGGTGCAGCATCGATACTGCTCGAAACATTAACTTCTGCGAAAGAACGAAACGCTCCGGTACTTGCCGAGGTTCTCGGATATGGTATGGCAATGGATCTGGAAAAATATGATGAACCCTGCAATTCGCCCCATGGTTTACAGAGGGCGATAGCTGCTGCAATCGATCGTTCATCTATTGATCCGCAGACTATAGATTGTGTTGTCTGGGCACCTCAGGGAAATACACAGGACAGTAAAATGCTGACAGCCCTTGAAAATGTAAATGGAATCCGTGCAGATGAGATCCCGCTTATTACAAGTACATTTAATACCGGATATATTGAAAGTGCATCAATTTTAATGAGTCTTGGACTGGTTCTTAAAGATCTTAAAAACGGAACAGCTCTCTGGCCGCAGAAAAGCGGGCTTTCATACATTGACAATCGTACTTTAAAACAGGCTCCCCGTAATCTGCTTGCAATCGGAAGTTCAGATACAGGTTATAATTTTGCGGTGATACTTGCTACAGGAGAGAATATTCATTCATGAAATCGCACTGTGTGGTGATCACAGGTTTGGGCATTATCGCAAGTGCCGGTACTGATAATGAATCTTTTGCAGATACAATTATTAGTGGTAAACGTGCACTTTTTCCGGTCACTGATCCCAAGGTGGCGCATTTCAATGCCCGCTACGCAGGACTGGTACTGATAAATCCTGACAAGCATCCGGATTTTGATAGAAGTGCATTTGCAGGTTCTGATCGTTTTGTCAAGCTTGCCTCTATTGCCGCGAAACAGGCAGTTGAAAATGCAGGCGCTGCGAAATGTCTTTTGACAGATAAGGCAGGCGTTTTCCTTGGAACATGTTCCGGGCCAATGCTTTCAATTGAGGAACAGTATGTGCGTGAACATACCGGAGATAAATCACCTGAAAATTCAGATTACTTAAAACGTCAATATTACAGCGGGGCCGTAGAGCTTGCACAATATTTTGGCATAAAGGGATATGTATGTACAGTTACAACTGCCTGTTCAGCATTTACAACTGCAGTTGCGGCGGCAGCAGATCTCATTCGTATAGGTGCTCTTGATTATGCGCTGGTCGGGGGCGCAGATTCTTTCAGTCTGACAACACTTGCCGGATTTGCCGGCCTTAAAGCGACAAATGATACAATGTGTGCTCCGTTTTCCATACCTCCGGGGCTCAATCTCGGGGAGGCCGCAGGATTTGTAGTCCTTGAAAACCGTGAAAAAGCTTTGCAGAGAAAAGCTGTTGTAAGGGGAGAAATTCTTGGTTCCGGTCTGTCAAACGATGCCTATCACAGCAGTGCTCCGGATCCTGCAGGAAAAGGGGCTGCACAGTCAATGCAGAGAGCAATTGACGACAGCAAAGTGACAAATGATATGATCTCATTTGTCAGTGCTCACGGGACTGGAACAGCTGCAAATGACAAAGCAGAAACAAAGGCTCTTATACGGGTTTTCGGAGATAAGGCATATGCTATTCCCATGAGCTCACTTAAAGGCGTAACAGGTCACTGTCTTGGAGCTGCGGGGGCAGTTGAAACAATTGCAACGCTTATGTGTGCGCAGCGTGAAGTGTATCCGTCAAGTGTAGGGTTTACAGAACCCCGGGACGGCTGCCCGCTTGATTATGTTCCTGAAACCGGACGGGTCTGGAAAAAAGAGTCTGTTTTTGTAAAGAATAACTTTGCTTTCGGCGGTAATAATGCAAGTCTTGTCATAGGCACAGGAGAAAAATCATGGACGACAGAGCACGATCTCAGTGATGATCCTGTCTGTATAAGCGGCATTGGTCTCATTTCATCATGTGGCATCGGGTCATCAATATCAGTCGTTGATTTACAATCAGATTCTGTTGCAATAGAAAAAGATTTTCCTCTCAGAGGGACATTTCAATGCCTGGAATGTTCACTTGAAGGCATAAATGCTGTTGATAAAAGAATAGATCCGCGTTCCGAACGCTCTGCGCAGATGGCTTCAGTTGCAGCTGTAAAGGCACTGGCTTCCGCCGGTATTCCTGAAAGACAGGCAAGCCGTATGAACATCGGGCTTTTCATGAATATCGCCCAGGGATCAACATTTGCAGAAAAAGAACACATACAATCACTTCTGAAGAATGATTTTGAACTCAGTCAGGTTAATGTGTTTCCGTATATTGTACCGAATTCAGTGACAGGAACTGTATGCAGAATGTTATCATTGACAGGACATAATGCAACTTTCTGCAATGGTCATGGAGCCTCGCTTGCAGGGCTTGCATATGCCTGGGCCGCGATTCGCAATGGCCATGCGCCGATGCTTTTATGCGGCAGTGTGGATGATCTGTCAAATAATGGAACACTGGATTGTGTACTTTCAGAAAATCCTGATATGCAGAAAATGGCAATCGGCGAGGGCGCGGCAATGCTCATGCTTGAAAAATTATCTCATGCAAAAGAACGCGGCGCAGTGCCACTGTGCATTATCCGGTCAATTGTGCAGCATTTTTCTGATAAAGAGGAAAAAATTGATAGTTATCGCAAATGTATTGCAAAAGCTGTTGAGGATGCCGGTATCGCGACAGAACAGATTGCGGTTGTCTGCTATAATAAGTTGAGTTATAATGCGGAATGTGCGGTACAGTCAGTTTTTGGAACAGATGGCTATAAAGTGGTTGATTTAACAAATCAGACCGGCTATGCACCATCAAGTCTTCCTTTTTTTAACATTTCTGCAGTTTTGGATAATAGACTATTTGAAATCGGCAGTGAGAAAAAGTATATTCTATCGTTTTTTAATGCCAGTTATGCGAGTGACTGTGCAGCAGTATTTGAAAAAGTATCCTGAGAAGAAAGAGTCGGCACATTTATGGGAGAAAACATCCAGCAGGTAATTGATAAGCGAAGTGCTGTCATCAAGAAGTTCAAAGAGGAACTGATCAGGCGTCTGAACCTTCCTTATGCACCGGACGATCTTCATGAAGATGTTTCGCTGCTTGGGTCCGGACTTGGTCTTGATTCGCTTGACGCACTTGAAATCGTTTTGTGTATTGAGAACTGTTTTGGGATTAAAATCCCAGATCAGAATACGTCAATTCTGCGTTCAATTAATACTATTGTGGATTTTGTTATTCAAGAGCAGGAAAAGAAGGGCTGATTCATAATGAGAGTTTCTCCATTAAAAGATACATTGCAGGCGTTGGGTGCATCATTTGAACAACGGTATGGTGTTGAAGTAACAAGTCGTATTCATGGCAGTGAGCAGGAGTATAATTTTATTCGTGAAAAAGCAGGTTTGACTGATTTTTCACATGTCCAGAAGTTCAGAGTTCCTGAAGAAACAGGACTTGACTTTCTTGATTCCCTTCTTGCCGGCAATGTTGCACGCATCCGTTTTGGACGGGTTTTACATACATTTCTCAGTGATGAATCCGGGATGCTGCTTGCTGATTGCTATGTTGCAAATAATGATGATGAGTTTATTGTAATCTGCGAGAGCATTGCAGATGATAAGGTAATACGGTCAATGTTTACAAGAGATGAGTCGGCCGGGGTTACGGATATTACAGAAAGTCATGTGGTTTTCAGTGTTGACGGATATAAATCGTGGAGTGTGATGAAGGACATGTTCGGCACTGATGTTCTCGGACTGCCGTATTTGTCAATTGAGACATATGACTTTGAGGGTACAGACATAAAACTGATTCGCGCCGGCAAAACATCAGAGTTCGGTTATCAGCTTCTTGCACCTGTCAGTGTGGCTGAAAAATTGTTCGCAGCATTGAACAGCGGGTTGAAAAGTATTGATGGCGGAGTGTGCAGTGTTGGAATTCACAGTGATATGCGGCTTGAAGGACGTTTTTTCAATATTTATGCTGAAGGTGCAAAGGTAAAGGATCCGCTGGTTCTTGGTCTGCAATACATGATTGATTTTGACAAAGAGAACTTTAACGGCCGTGATGCGATTGTGAAGCGCCGCACTGATGGTCTGCGCAAAAAGATCATCGGTATCAAAGCAGCAAAAGGCATAGAACTTGTTTCTGGAATGTCAATTTACAATGGTGATAAAGAGGTCGCGCAGGTTCAGGCGGTCTGCTTCTCGTATTTGCTTGATGCATCCCTGGGGCTTGCACTGTTTGATATAGATGTAGCGTATGCCGGGTTGACATTTAACCTCAAATCCGCTGGTGGCTCTGTAGTTGAAACTATTTCAATGCCACCTATAATGCCTAAGAGTCTTTCAGTTAAGCTTGACGAAATCTGATTTTTATTTAGAATACTTTTCAGGGGTTCAGTTCTGCCGCCTCCTTTCTGATTGAGAAGGAGAGGCAGATTATACGATTTTCTCCTGTTTTGTATTCTCACAGATTGGTTTGGAAATCGCTTATCAGTTTCTAAAATTAATAAACTGCAGATCAATTGTTATTTCTATGAATTTATCTGATGGGGTGAAAAATGGCCCGCTTTGATGGAAAAATTGCAATAGTAACCGGAGGATCCCGGGGAATTGGAAAAGCCTGCGTAGCAGAACTGACTTCTCAGGGTGCAAAAGTCTATTTTACTTATGGTAAAAACGACAGTGCCGCCGATGAATTGTCAAGTTTGACAGGTGCAATCAAACTCAAAGTATCGCAGACCGATGATTTACTCATAAATGAATGTATGGAAAAAATCATTGCTGAAAACGGTAAAGTTGATATTCTGATAAATAATGCAGGAGTCACGTCAGATCAGTTTATAATGATGATGCCTGTTGAGGAGTGGTCAAAAGTTATCGATACCAACATAAGCGGGGCTTTCAGATGGGCAAAAGCGGTAAGCAGGCCCATGCTCAATGCACGTTCAGGAGCAATTGTAAATATTGCTTCTGTGGCAGGTCTTGTAGGCATTGCAGGTCAGACCAACTATGCTGCCTCCAAGGGCGCATTGATTGCCTTTTCACGGGCACTTGCTGCGGAGTTCGGGCCGCGCGGAATCCGGGTGAACACTGTAGCTCCGGGTTTCATTGAAACTGACATGACTGCTAAAATGCCGCGTCAGATAAAACAGCAGAATCTTGACAGAATAGTACTGCGTCGTTTTGGAAAAGCAGAAGAAATCGCAAAGACAGTTGCATTCTTGTGCTCCGACGATGCTTCATATATAATCGGGCAGACAATAGTCGTTGATGGTGGCTTGACAGGAACAGTTTCATAATGGGAAAAAATGCGTTTCTATTCCCCGGACAGGGGTCGCAGGAAATCGGAATGGGTCATGACCTTTTCAGGGATGATGCCTTCAGTAAATCGCTTATATCGCTTGCAGATGAGTTGACAGGAACGGATCTGGAAAAGCTCTGTCTTCGCGGACCGGAAAAAACACTTGCCCAGGCGAGGTATCTTCAGCCGGCACTGGTCGCGATCTGTCTTGGATACCTGAAACGTCTTCAGGACGCCGGTATCAGTGCAGATGTGGTGCTAGGTCATTCACTTGGTGAAATAACATCCCTTGCAGCATCAGGGGTTGTCTCATACGAAGACGCCATAAGAATCGCAGGTAAACGCGGTGAACTTATGGACAAAGTGGCAAGTGAAGTAAGCGGCGGAATGCTTGCTGTGATGTTTATGCCAATTGACAAGGTTGAAGAGCTGATTGAAGAAATCAGTGAAGGCGGCTCTATTGTACTTGCAAATGATAATGCTCCTGATCAGATAGTGCTTTCAGGCCGCACAGAGCTGCTCGAAAAATTTGCGCAGATCATATCTGATAAACATCTTGGAAAAAGTAAGCGGGTCAATGTAGTCGGCCCATGGCACAGTCCGTTTATGCGTGATGCACGTCTTGAATTTGAGGACTGGGCGGAGAATTATCGTTTTCAGAAACCAGTCACCCCTATAGTAATGAATGCGACTGCAAAAACTGAGTCGCACCCGTCAACAATAAAGCATCTGGTAACATGGCAGTTGACAAGCCCGGTGTTCTGGCGCGAATCAATGGAAACCCTGCGTGAATCCGGAGTTGATACCCTTTACGAAATCGGACCAGGACGCGTTCTGTCCGGTATTGCACGTGTCAATGGCTTCAGGAAAGAGACTCTCATTTACAATATCAATAATCTGCGTGGTATTGAATCGGCTGTTGCCGGGGCGTAGGTGCGTATTGCAATATGCACCATCCATGAGAATATGCAAGATATCTTCAATAAAAAAGGGCCCGTTTCTGAAATTCTTCAAAAACGGGCCCTTTTTATTTTGGTGGAGGTGAGGGGAGTTGAACCCCTGTCCGAAAAACATTCAATATGAGCCGCTACATGTTTAGCCCATCATTTAATCTTACTGAAAAGCACGCGGACAGACACGCTTACTCTTCAGCCAGTATCTTATTCTCGCCTGGCAGCCGACACCCTCTGCCAAACCAGCACATTAATTGCTCAGACAAAAATAAGTGCGATCCCTGCCCGAGTTGCTGCCTTTAATTAGGCAGCGATTGCGAAAGAATAATCTTCTGCAATTATAGTTTACCGGATGATTTACGAGGCCAACCGATATCCTCGACATGCTGCCCAGTATCTCCTATCTCCCGTCGATAGCCAATACACCCCCAAAAATTGATCACCCTATCAGGTTTCAGAATAACTTCGAAATTGATAGTTAAATATTGTGGTGCCATAATATAATTCATTGCATTAATATTCGGGACTAAGTTCGCAAAAAACTAATATATCATCATTAGTGGAGAATTTTTTATCTACTCCTGCACTTCGGATTGTTACACCGGGTTTTTGTTGCCCTGGGGTACTGCTGCTGGATAATATCTGCAGCGGTGTTCCCCAGAGGTCTTTGGACGGGTCACGTTTTTTTTTGGGATCTGAATTATTTTTTCTGATATACTCATGCCAGTCTCTTTCTCTGAATGATGTAAACTGCATGTGATTTTCAGTATGATCTGTAAAGATCTGGTTCTGAATTCTGCTGAGTTCGAATTTTGTTGCTATTTTTTTAGTGGCATCAGATGATTCCACTAGGTATTCAAAAAAAACATCATGGAACTTGACGGCTAAAAAAATTATGACACCTATCAGAATTAATTTGCCAAAGCCTGATTGGAACATTGTATATCTCCATTTTTTATGACTCTATTATTATAAGATTGGGGAGATTATTAAGAAACAAAAAATATACAAATCTGCCATAAATCTGTTTTATGGCAGATTTGCATATTTGACTGATCAGTGGTTCATAACTGAAAATGCTTTACGATGCGATACCGCAGCGTCTGAAAAATCAATACAATAAGTACCGTTTGAAAGCTGTCTGGTCAGGATTATCTGATGTGACCCTGCAGAGAGGAACTTTACACGATCAGTAAGATTCAAAACAAGTTTTCCCCGGAGATCAAAAATTCGAAGGGACGCTTTACCCTGATTGACAGTGGTAAAGTTTATGATCTGAAACGCACCGGATTTTGAAACAGAGAATGTTGAATTTGCGGATTTTTCGGGTACTCTGTGTCTTGTATTAATCGTGCTGGAAGAAGTGTGAAAATTGTCAATTGCAGCAAAAAGGAAAACTGCCGGGGAATTCCAGTTGATTGCGACTTCATTTGTTGTGTAGCTCGAAACATTATCTGTATAGTCTGATGCATTACCGTTAGGGCCGCCGACCAGTAAACCCGGCACTGGTTCCGCTATACCATCAGAGCCGGAAATTCTGTGATGAGGAAACATGGGTGTTTTAGAACCAAAGCCTGTTATAAATGAATAGCCTGTTGCATTCATTCCAAGAAGGTAATCTGCGCAGGTTTCAGCGGCCCGCATAAATTGTGTATCTTTTGTAATTTCGAATGCATGAATGCACGCTACACCGTTTTCTGCCATGATGGAGTTGGAGCCCCACTCATAGGTAATCAAAGGAGTACGGGATACACTGTTATTAATGCTTTTAACGATTCTTGTGGCTAAAGCAACAATCTGCCGCGTTACTTTAACAACTGTCGCGCTGTCAACAAGCGGCTGGTTTACATTTGCCGAGAGCGCGCCTATGCTTGACACATAACTCCATGACGGCAGAAAAGTAAAAGCAATTTTTGTGGAGCGGACATCTGATCTGTAATCAGATTTGCCTGTTGTAATACAGAGTTCAGATGCTGCCCAGTAAAATTCATCATCCGCAGAGTTATCATTATAAATACCGGTTCCGACATCAGGCGGATTTGCAGTATATAAACTGTCCGGATTAAGATTTGCCCAGCCCCATGCTTTTTCAGCCTGCATGATGCATTTTGTCGCAAAAACGCTGTCTATATCTGCATAGATACGGCCTGCAATTGCAAAAACTGCTGCAAAGTCAAGTGCGGCGGTCGTTGATTTACCTATGAAATAGCGCTTGAGCAGATCTTTCTGGGGCATCTCAAATCCGTTAAAATTAAGGCTTGTCAATTTATGAAATACTCCGCCGTCAGTGTCCTGCATAGAAGACATCCAGTCAAGTTCGTAACGAATTTCATCAAGCAGATCGGATTTCCCGTTTTTTGATTCAGGAATTGAAATACTGTCACCGAAATAGTCTGGATACATCTCATAAAAATTGAGCATTATTCCAGCAGAAATTCCAGCATTTACGATATATTTTCCGTAGTCTCCGGCATCATACCAACCGCCTTTTGAGTTTGCCGGAGGGGTTGATTCATCTTTACCTGTTGATTTATGGTAATAGCATGCAGTATCAGGATGTCCGGCTGAGCGTGCGTAAATACCGCCGTATTCATCATCAATTTTTATTGAGCATCGCTGAAAATAAAAGGACTTGAGAGTCGCTGCAGCAACATCACGCAATAAAACCCCCGATATTCTGAATTGCGATGAAAGACCCCTGTCAGTAGTAGACAACTGATAAATACCCTCAGTTGTAAATGATGAGAAGTCCGCTGTCTTAAAACGGTCTGTAGTCTGGGCCCAGACAGTGTCTTTACTTAATGTACCGGAAAAAACAACAGCACCGCTTGAGTTGATAAGGCAAAAAGAGGAATCTGTTGTTCCGATGATATGAATAAGTTTGTTTGAGGACGGGTAAAAACCAAGCTGATTAAACCTGAAATCTGCCTGTGCAGCAGATAATTGACAAAAACAACCTGCTGTCAGCAGGGTAGTGACAAATGCAACTAATCTTGTCATTGGACGCTCCAATATATGATTGAAAAAAGAACATACTTTTTTATATAACGAAAATAATTTTGATTATCAACAGATAATATTTAATCAATGCTTATAAAATGAATCAATAATGCATCTTGTGCGTATGAAATAAATTTTATGAATATCAACCGTTTCTTATCTCTTATAAACGTATGATATTTATTGCAGCTATAAATCGTTAAAAATTAATATGTTGAATGATATTTCAAATGCATGAAGTTATTAAGTCCGAGACATTCAAAATAAACCTGAATTGAAACTGCTGAAAACTCACTGCAAAAAGAATAAGAAGGCAATATCTGATTGTCTATTAACTGCTTACAAATTATTACAGCAATTATTCCTTCTGTATATATGTCAAGTATGCCGCAGCTCTGATGATTACTGTAACCTGAAGTCCAGTTGTGCTGTAAATTCAGATGTTATGAAATGTCAGAAAATAAAAAATATTGACACATAGTTTTTTAAATAGTAAACTATCAGTTGAATAAGCTTCGAATATGTAAACTAAAAAAGTACATATTATTTAGTCTGAGTTGACATAATAAATTGAATCAAAAGGAAATAGTGTGACATTCAGATTTACTTATAGCTCAAAATACATTCTATCGGTAATTTTACATGTGATAGCAGTATCCGGGGGTATTGCTGCCACATTACTTGATAATGTTTTAATGTTTGGAATAGTCACTTTTCTTTTTGCCTCTTCCGGTATTCTTTTAATCATAAAAAGAAAAATGGATAAAATAGACAGTAATCATAAGACTGTTTTGACAAGTAATATATCAGAGCTATCAGAATCAGGCAGCACTGAAACGGTTGTTAGCCGAAGCACACCTGACTCTGGTGAGCTGACGGATTTTATAGATAATATGGTCAGGAAAAAAATTGAGATCATTCCTGTACTTGCAGAACAGTTGAAATCTGTTATAAATCAGACAGATGAGGCTGCGGGCGGGCTTATACAGGCATTTATGGGAATCAGTAAACAGGCTAAAAAACAGCAATTGACAGTACAGGAACTATTCGGGAATCTTTCCGAGCAGACAGATAATGATAACATTCTCTCCCAGACCAGTGAAAATCTCAGGGAAATCCAGATAAATTTTTCAACACTTACCTCTTTTTTTGACAAATCAATTTTAATGATGAATGAAGTTGTCGGTAAATTGACAAAGGTAGATGAGGTCGCTTCCAAGATTGAGCAGATTCAGAAGATGACAAATATTCTTGCCATTAATGCTTCAATTCAGGCAGCTCACAGTGGTGATGCCGGGAGTGGATTCAAGGTAATTGCTTCAGAAATTAATGATTTATCAAAAAAATCAAACAGTTCGATAAATGAAATAACTCAGACAACTGACGAGTTGACATTAAAAGTAAACGCGATAAAAAGAGAACTCGAATCAGTCTGCCAGGAATCAAAAAATATTGGTCTTCGTACGGATAAGCTCTTTAATCAGACAACTGAGAAAATCAGTTCGAAGCTTGCAGATACCGCAGAGAAAATAAAGGGCGTGGCAAGTGATGCAGAAAGTCTTACAAAAGAGATAAGTAAAGCTGTAGTATCTATACAGTTTCAGGATATTACCCGTCAGCAGTTAGAACATGTTATTTCCCCGCTTGAAGCTATCAGTATTGATTTTAAGAAATCTATGGATGAATTCAAGGAAAAAGGATTTGATTTCAGGGGAAATAAAAAGGACTCAATGACAATTGATCTGATGGATCAGTATACAATGGAGTCTGAAAGGGAAATTCTAAGGAAAATAAAAAATAGTAAGACATAAGTATTATAAATTTACAAAACAGATTATTAACAGATGGCATAAACAATTACAAGCGTTGAAGAGGTTCGGGTAAATGGCCAAAAAAATTCTTATTGCGGATGATTCAACATCAATGCGTCAGATGATCGATTTTACTCTTTCAGAAGCAGGGTACACAGTTATTCAGTCGGTTGATGGCGAGGATGCTTTTTCAAAATTTACAGCTGATGTCAACTTAGTCATAACTGATCTGAATATGCCGAAAATGAACGGTATCGATCTGATCAGAAAAATCAGAAGCGGTGCAACTAATAAATTCCTTCCCATTATAATGTTGACAACTGAATCTGAACCGGGAAAAAAAGATGAAGGAAAAAAGGCAGGAGCAACTGCGTGGATTGTAAAACCATTTACACCTGAGAATTTACTTGAAACAATTAAAAAAGTGGCAGGTTGAATTATATGACAGATTCATATATGGAAATAAAAGATGATAAAGCGGTTGCACATATTGAAGGGCCGGCTGTAATTGATACTGCGGTTCAGATACATAAGGTTTTTTGTGATGCATTGGAAAGTAAAAAAGCTGTTGTCATTGATATAATAAATGTAAGTGGTTATGACAGCACATTTTTTCAGCTGATACGTTCTTTGTGTTATTCATTAAGACTTGAAAACAGAACACTTGAACTTGATGAGAAATGTAAATCAGATCTGTTTTATGAAACGGCAAAAGAGATGGGAATTGATTTACGGAATGATTGTACCCGCAACTGTGGTTCCGATGTCAGTAAGGAGTGCTATTTTACAAAACTAATCAAGTCTTCTGTAAAATCACAGGAGGCACCATTATGAATATGTCGTTTCAAAAAGTGTTTATGGAAGAAGCACAGGAACTTTTCGATGCTCTTGAAAATGATCTTATCAGACTTGAAGAAAATAAAAACGATTATGAACTGATAAATCAGATTTTTAGAGAGATGCATACACTTAAAGGCTCCGGAGCGATGTTTGGTTTTGAACAATTATCAAAGTTTGCTCATAAACTCGAGACAATGTATGATCTCATCCGTAATAAAAAACTTGATGTTACATCTGAGATTATCTCCACATCGCTTGAATCGATTGATTTTTTGAAAGTCCTGCGGGATGATCCGGAAAATAAAAACTTTGATAATGCACGTGAAAAAAGACTGGCTGATTTAATTCAGACGTTTCTGCCCGTGCCGGATCAGGCGTTGCGTGAGAAGGACGCAGCACAGGCTGACGTTCCTGAAGCGGCAGGAAAAAGACAGAAAATATACAGGATTTATTACAAGCCAGACAGGGATATTTTCACTAAAGGTATAAATCCGATAGTGTTTTTCAGGAATCTGTCGGCGTTAGGCAAATCATTCTGTTTTGCTCATGAAGAAGAGATTCCTGTAATTAAAGAGATGAATCCGGAACTCTGCTATACATTCTGGACATGCATTGTAATAACAGACGCATCAATAGATGATGTAAAGGATATATTTATTTTCGCTGAAGGATCCGGTGAACTGACAATAAAAGAAATTTCAGACAGTGAGTTGAAAATTGAAGAAAGTTCAGTCCCTCTTATCGGTGATATCCTATTGTCAAAAGGAGACATAACACGGGAGGAAGTTGAAACGGTTCTTGGAAACCGCAGATTCTTTGGGGAGCGTGCTGTAGAGATGGGATTTACATCAAAAGAAAAAGTGGCATCAGCACTTTTTGAACAGAGCACACTTCAGACGGTTAAAAAAGAGCTTGTTTCAACAACTGTCACATCTTCAATACGTGTACAGAATGAGAAATTGAATGTTCTCACAAATGCAGTCAGTGAACTGGTGACATTGCAGGCCCGCCTGACCCAGTTTTCAGAAGCAAAGAAAGAAGTTGAACTTACTGCTATTTCAGAGTATCTCGAAAAGTTAACATCATCATTGCGTGATACTGTAATGATGATCCGTATGGTGCCGGTTGAGGAAGGTTTTACATCGATGCACCGTCTGATACGCGATTTGGCAAAGGATCTGAAAAAAGAGGTGAAACTGACTATTGTCGGCGGGGATACAGAACTGGACAAAGCAGTAATTGACAATTTAAAAGACCCGATGATGCATCTGGTTCGAAACAGTCTGGATCATGCATTGGAATTTCCTGATGAACGTGTCGCAGCCGGCAAGGAGCCATGTGGTCAGGTTATTATTAAAGCAGAACATCTTGGATCACATGTCATGATATCTGTGATTGACGATGGAAAGGGACTTGACTCTGAAAAAATAAGGGCGAAAGCAGTAGAAAAAGGGCTTATAGCCGCATCTGACAATCTGACTGAAGATGAAATATTTCAGCTCATATTTCTGCCGGGTTTTTCAACTGCGGAGAAGACAACAAATATCAGCGGACGAGGAGTCGGAATGGATGTTGTCAAGAAAAATATAGAGTCAATCCGCGGAGAGGTTATTATAGAGTCAATAAAAGGCAGTGGTACTAAAATAAAGATGAAACTTCCTATTACACTTGCTATTATTGATGGACTGCTGTTTTCTGTAGGAGACGAACTGTTTGTGGTAAACATTTCATCAGTTTCCGAATGTCTTGAACTGACTCCTGAAATCCGCGCTGCTGCAGGTAACAGAAATATTCTGAAGCTTCGGGACAGTATAATACCATATGTCTATCTGAGAGATATTCTGGATATCAATAAATCACCAAAGGAGCATGAACAGATAATAATTATGCAGACTCATGAGCAGACACTTGGGCTTGTTGTTGATTCAGTTGAAGGGAAACATCAGACTGTAGTGAAAACGACCGGAAGGTTGTTTGCAAATGTAAAGGAAGTTACAGGTGCTACAATTCTGGGAGACGGCAGAATCGCACTTATTCTTGACGCTAATAGAATTGCACAGAAAGTAAATGAAAATAAGTTTGATATACAGAGTGAAATCAGAGTAAAATAAACATGTGTAAACTAATCTTTTAATCTTAAAGGAGCTTTTTAATATGCTTAACAAACTAAAGATCGGGCCAAAATTGATAGGCGGCTTTTTACTTGTGGCGGTTATTGCCATAATAATCGGTATTGTCGGTATAAGTAAAATGAATCAGATAGACAAGGCGGGAACTTTTCAATATGAGAAAGCAACGCTTCCGCTTGGAGATCTTGTTGAAATCTCCATGTACTTTGAAATGGTACTGAGGGATCTCAGGGATTTACCGAGAATAAAAGATCCGCAGAAAAAGGAAGAATTGATTAAATGGATTGAAGAGTGCCGGGTACGCATATCAAAAGCAAGTGACCGGTACGGAGCTGCAAATGTCACAGAAGCCGGGAAAAAAGTTTTTGAGGAATTTCTTTCAGCCAGAAAGGCAATTGCTGTTGATATTGATAATATGTATGCGTTATGCAGGGCAAATAAGGATGTTGAAGCATTTGCCTACATAGACGGTCAGTTGGGAAAAGACAGCAAGATAGAAGAGGCCTGCATTGAAAAAATGATTGAGCGTAAAATTGCAACTGCGGCAGATATTGCCAAAGAAAATACAGCAACTGCAAAAAGTGCAACAATACTTCTGATAATTGTTATGATTGTCGGTGTTGCACTTGCAGTGTTTATAGGTTTTGCACTTACTCTTTCGATTACAAAACCACTGAATATGGGTGTTCAAGCCATGGGTGAATTGTCAAAAGGCAATCTCCTTGTAAATTTTGATTCCAATACATTGACAGTTGCTGATGAAACAGGCATTCTCACCCGCGCAATGAAGGAGATGGCTGAACAGCTCAAAAGTACGATCTCTTTTGCATTGAATGCATCTGAAAATGTTTCAACAGGCAGTATGCAGCTTTCTTCTGCGTCGCAGGGTATTTCACAGGGTTCATCAGAACAGGCCGCTTCAGTTGAAGAGATATCCGCATCAATTGAGGAAATGACTGCATCTATCAATCAAAACGCGGATAATGCAAATCAGACAGAAAAGATTGCAATGAAGTCTTCATCAGATGCGAAAGAGGGTGGAGAAGCTGTTTTAAAAACTGTGGCCGCGATGAAACAGATTGCTGAAAAAATATCGATTATACAGGAAATTGCCCGTCAGACAAATCTGCTCTCTCTCAATGCGTCAATCGAAGCTGCGCGGGCAGGGGAACACGGAAAAGGATTTGCTGTTGTTGCCTCTGCAGTTCAGAAGCTTGCTGAACGCAGTCAGGATGCCGCTGAAGAGATAAGCAAGCTTTCGAAAACAAGCGTTGATGTGGCTGAGAAAGCTGGCGAAATGCTTGATAAGCTGGTTCCTGATATTCAGAAAACAGCTGAACTTGTCGCAGAAATCAATGCTGCAAGCGCAGAGCAGAATAAGGGAATACAGCAGGTAAATACTGCGGTCCAGCAATTTAATCAGGTTGTTCAGGCTAACGCCTCTGCATCAGAGGAGCTTGCATCTACATCAGAGGAGCTTTCTTCACAAGCGGAAGAGCTTAAAAGCAGACTGGCATTTTTCCAGGTGGAAAAGGCCGGTTTTCATCACAGATCAGATGTTTCTCATAAGTCAAAAGGTCATATAATTCCACCCCCCAGTGTACATTCATCATCAAAGGTATATGGGGAAAAAACACATGCATCTGATGATGGCATTTCTGATCAGAAGAGCGGCATTGCACTTGACATGAGTGATGATGAGGATAATAACTTTCAGAGATCATAAAGGTGGAAAATTCTATGGAAAAAAAAGAAGCCATAAAAGAATCAGGGCAATACCTGACTTTTCAACTGGGAGATGAACTTTTTGCCTTTGATGTGCTTCGCACAAATGAGGTTCTGGAAGTATCCCAGATTACCCGTATACCGGGAGCAAGTGATGCCATGATTGGGGTCATCAATCTTCGGGGCAGTGTTGTGCCTGTAATTGATTTACGAAAAAGACTTAACATGCCTGAAATTGAACGCACAGTTGACACGTCGATAATAATCATAGATACTGAATATGGTGAAGAGAAAGTGATATTGGGTGTTCTTGTTGATGCGGCGAAACAGGTGATAATGCTTGACAAGACACAGTTAGAGGAACCGCCCAAGGTGGGAATGAAACTTAACATTGAATATATTACTGCAATTGGAAAGCAGAATGAAAGTTTCATTATTCTTCTTAACAGTGACAAAATATTCTCAGAGGCAGAACTTGTCGAGGCTGCGGAATCAAAAGATATGGTCTGTTGAGGAAGAATAAGGTTAAGGTTAAGGTTAAGGTTAAGGTTAAGACAGGACAGGACAGGACAGAGAATGGGTTATCCATTTGACTGTCCCTTTTTCTGCAATTGTAAAATTGTTATTTACATTTTAATTTAAGGTGCAGCATTGTACGAATTAAGTGAAAAAGACCGGGTTTTACTGAGTAATTTTATTGAACAGCAGTATGGTATTCAGATGCCGCCGGAAAAAAAAATACTGCTGCAGACACGTTT
>Ga0209800_10000933_pt1 | contig 36546 bp, 31 predicted proteins | sample Higcelweek8metaG_FD_187174 | JGI IMG/M metagenome (GOLD analysis project Ga0209800, IMG submission 187174) | Freshwater pond sediment microbial communities from the University of Edinburgh, under environmental carbon perturbations - High... | ecosystem: Environmental > Aquatic > Freshwater >...
ATCAGCCGCAGCCTGCGGTATTAACTGATTTCGCGTCATTAATTCCATCACACGCCGGACAGTATTGAGAAGGTTTTCTTCTTTAAATGGATGAATGAGAAATGCACGCGCGCCTGAAAGGATGATGCGATCTGTATTGCTCATTTCACTTTCCGGTAAAACAACAACTAGTGCGCTACCTTGGTATTCTGTGGCAATCTTATCAACCAGGTCAAAAATTCCTTTTTTCTGGTACTCATAATCAAGCAAGATAACATCAGGAGATAATTTGGCAATTTCAGGCAACACGGATTTTTCTTCCGCTTTGAGATCTACCAAAAGCATATCAACCTGTGTTTTGATGATGGCTTGTATCGAATCCTTAAGCTCTCGATTTTTAGAGAGGATGAGGATTCGTTTCTTATTAGGTGTCATGGGCATGGTAAATACCTTTCACGATTAGTTAGGGAAGAATTTCAAGTTTATAAAATTCGATGATAAATTCTTCGGTAACTGGAGTCAGATCAAATTGAACTGTACTAGTGGGTGATCTTAGAACAATATCAAATGTTGCATTGGTGTCTTTTAAATGTTTTAGTACAAGGGCATCTTGAGGGGAAAGTGCCAGGAGATAGGATTTGACCTTTGCATCCACCTGTTGTCCATCAGAATTCTGAAGCACTTGACTATTATTTTGTTCATTCGTCACTTCTACTACAAGAGCAGTAATACCCACTTTTTGGAAAGTGTCTACTGTGAAAATACGGGAAACAAGGTTGGTGGCTCCTGGAATAGTCGTTCCATTGGCATTATCCGGTACAGTTTTAATTGCTGCCTTAAAAGTGGCGAAGATATCCACAATATCCCCACGCTGGATACCATTGTTTTCGCTCATAAGGTCTGTGGCTGGAAATGCCATCAACACATGATCATCACTGAGGATGTAGCTTACATCATGGTTAGAGTCGGTGGGGTTAGCTAGATTATGGGCTAATACCATTTCTCCAGAAACAAGATCGGTCTTGATGAATTTTCCGACCGCATCAGCCAGTTGTGTCACTGTTCCGCGGGGTGCCAGGTCCACCGGAACCTCAACAAGTTGAACATCAGATTCAGTCAATTTATCTCCAAGGAAGAGGTCCCTAGTGACCGTCACCACCTGAATCTTAACCACCTCCCCCTGGGTCAAGGAATAGGGTGCGGTTTTACTGAATCGTTGGTAAAGCAAAACACTGACAAAAACTCCTATCCCCAACAGGATAACACCGGCAAGAATAACAAGTAATGACTTTATGCGATTAGACAAGACATACCTCCTGATTTCCTATATTTAAGTTTTTTTAATTATTGAAAATGCGATATTGGCCAATCTAACGCCCCTTCGCCTGCGATTAAAACCAGTTTGTGGTTGCCCTTATCCATTAATAGGTTAAGACCCCTTACAGGTGATAATCTCTTATTTCTGTCTTAATCATCTTTAAAGAGTATACTTCCTTTTAATTGACAGTTCAACTAAAAAATGGTACAAAATAGAAAGAACTTTTGAATGGGGATAAAATGGTAATTTTGAGAAACACTAATCAGGGCAATGAAATATCGGAACTCGTCAGCCGAATGGCTTATTTTGCCGAATTACGAGAGTGGGATAATCGCGGCCATCTTTCGAGGATCAGGGCATTCTGCTTGTTGCTATCCAAGCAAATGGGGTTGTCAAAATCTGAAAGTGAAGTAATTGCCATTGCAAGCATGTTGCACGATGTTGGCAAGATTAATACCCCCATTGAATTGCTAAATCGAGTTGGTGATTATCAACCAAATGAGTGGAAAGTTATTGAAAAACATACGATCGATGGTGCCCAATTCCTTAGCGACTCACATGTAATGGAAATCCAAACCGGGAAGGTGATAGCTGAATCTCATCACGAACGATGGGATGGTTCAGGTTATCCCTATCATCGTAAAGGAGAAACCATCCCACTTCCTGCCAGAATCTGCGCTGTGGCTGATGTTTTTGATGCACTTACGACTCCGCGTCCGTATAAACAGGCAAGTCACCCGCTGGATGCTAAAAGATTGATCGAGAACTCAAGTGGAATCCTGTTTGACCCTGTTGTGGTTTCGGCATTTGTTAAAGGGTTCGACTCTCTTATCAAACTAAAACAAACTCCCTGATGAATCAGGGAGTTTGTTTTGAAAAATCGTTATGGTGGGAAATTGTAATACTTGGCGGTAATCTGGTTCGCGTATGTTTTCCCGCGGATGCACAGATCGCCTGTGACACGCGAGGATAAATCCTCCCAACTCATTGGACCTTGAACTATTTTAAACGTTTTAGCCACTGTGTCAAAAACGCATTGGGAACCAGCGTTGTAATCCATCAGAGTTAATTTCCATAATGTTGCGTAGTCCACCGCATTGCTGGAGTACCAACCAGTAGCGTTGTAAATCAATTGAGCAGTCTGGTAACAATAACCCAAGACCACCTCTGCGAGGATATCCACGCTGTGATTGGCTGCTTCTGTATCAATACCATTTGCACACGTCGGACAGGTAACGACCAATGTTTTTAAGATCTCTTTGACAATGGACTGATCATAGGTACACGCCCAACCGGAACCAGCCGGACAAACCTTCTGACGCAGATCAGGGTTCCACTCCAGAGCATTGCGGATACCCATATTGGTAACATGACCATATCCGTAATGGGTTTGCGAATTAATTGATGGCCAGAATTGACTTTCCTGACGAATGAGCTGCCTGAGAAGAACCGGGGGAACACCAACATTTGGCCAGGTTTTCAGAATGGCTTCATCGATAATATTCTGTAATTCAACTACTTTCGGGTGGGCTAGCGACATACCGCATGCATTGGCGTATTCGTTCAAGGTTAAACCACCATTCGGGCAAGTAGAAGCATCCACAATATTATTGATGATCAACTGCCCGGCAAGGTAGTAGTAATCTTCTTCTGTATGTAGTGCAGCAGCATTATCAGGTACATAAATCCAGTGTAAATCAGCTATCGGGATGTTGGTGCGATTAAGGCATGACGGTACCGCTTGGGCAACCACATCCTGCACCTGCGAACCAAAAATCGACTTAACACCCATGGCGCTTAAAAATAGCAGGAAAACTGCTATGCTTACGATGAAAAATCTTTTAATCCAACTGATCAAATATTGCATAAGGACATATCCATATTGCCAGTGGAATAGTCATCAAGGTTAGCTGCGTCAAATCCACCCTTTAGAATAATGGTGCCAAGATACATCATTATAACAAAACTTATCCCTAAAAACCAATAGGAAAATAATTTGCCTCGAAACAATCACCATTATCTGCGCCAAAGCTAATGCGGAAAAGCCAATTCACCAATAATCATGAACAACCAGAAAGCTCCCGCCAAGAGTGCCGGACCAAACCCCAACCACAGCACCCACGAGCGTTCGCCCTTACGCAATGCAATGCTGCCAACCACGAGCGCAGCAATGGTGAGGAGAAATGCAATGAGCCCCAAGTTGAGGCCATATGTGTTGCTGGTTCCCTCACCAAAAGTTTTTGCGATTGCCGGCACGATTACGGCAACGGAGAAACTCAACAACGGACTGATAAACAGCGTTACAAGTCCCAGCCCCATTGCCCACCAGGTAATACGCAATTTGGGCTTCTCACTAAACTTGCTTATTATCGTTGCAGATATAGGACCCTCCAGGTTAGTTATGGACCGAATCTCTCGAAACCGAAAACCGGAAAAATTACCATGATCAGTATCCAGAAAACTCCAGTGATCAGCGCTGGGATCCAACCGAGCCAAAGCACCCACGAACGCTCGCCTTTGTTCAAGCTAACCGCTCCAGTGACTATTGCGCTAATCGAAAAGATCGAGAGAGGTAAAAAAGATAATGCCCAGATTAGACCAAACAAAGTCCTGGCAGATAAAGCGAGGACTACCACCAGAGGTATTGCAATAAGTATCGTCAACCCCAACCCCATTGCCCACCATGTGATCTTAAATTTTGGTCTATCCTTGAATCGGCTGACAATTAGTGTTTTCATAATCTAATCATACAACTTTCAACATTCTTAAAGTTGACCACTGTAGACCACTGTCTCTAATTGCAGGGTAATCTTTCCTTTCACTTCATATTGATGAAACAATTCAAGAAGACCTGTTTTGCACATTTGATATTCATGGCTTCCAACTTCAGGGGCAAGTGAGGACGAAAGGAACCCATCGCGAAAAACTGCTTCTCCACAGTCGAATTCGAATGGGATTAACTTTTTCAACATGGGTACTCCTTCAAAAAGGTGCACCATACGTTCCGGCGGGTCTGCGGCAGTACCAAAATCAGTGAAGTGGTGCTGCTGGAAAACCTGGAGGCATTGCATGAGTTCAGAAGCTTCATTGCGGGGGCGGTTATCCACCACCGCCATGCTTCCACCGGGTTTGAGCACGCGCAGGAACTCACTTTTTGCTGCATCAATTTCAAACCAGTGAAGCGCCTGCCCCACTGTGACCATATCGACCGAAGAGTCATTGATGGGGAGCTGTTCGGCTGTGCCAACTAGGCTGGTGAAAAGTGGATTATCAGCGAATGACGCTTCTGCAACTGCACGCATCTCGGCATTAGGTTCCACAGCAAAAACGCGGTTGCCATTCTCCAACAGCAGCGCAGTGAGGAAACCAGTGCCTGAACCTACATCCGCAATCGCCATTTCCGCCTTTAGTCCGCAAGTGTCCCGCAGATAATCCAGCAACGCGTGCGGGTATCGCGCCCGGTTTTGATATAATGCTGCCCGGCTTGAAAAGCGGTTGAGCGGGTTGAGATTCAAGAAATCTGTCGCCATCGGCTTAATCCCTATTAATTCAACATTCAATTGATTACAAATTATGACACAAATGGTAGAAGGGCATTCATTAAATCTGTATTTATTTGTCGGTAATATGAGCCGTTATAATACAAATTATTAACAAAACTACGTTGAGGTTTTATGGAAACAACTCACAAGAAAGTCAACCCTTTCTCTTTCCTTACCCCGCTGCTGATCGTCTTCATGGTGGCAATGATTCTTGCCAACCTGGGCGGCGGTATGTACGGTTCCCTGGAAAGCCTGTACCTCGAAAACCTGGGTGCCACAGTGACCCAGATCGGGCTATTCTACACCCTGGCGCAGATCATGCCACTGTTGCTGCAGATCCTCGGCGGTTGGATCTCCGACAGTCTCGGCCGGCTTAGGGCCATTGCCATTGGCAGTGTCTTCGGCACTGTCGCGCAGATCATCCTCGTCCTGTCACAATCGTGGGGAGTGGTGCTGCTCTCCAGTATGGTGGGTGCCGGTGCGCGCTCCCTGGTTGGACCCAGCTTTGACGCTTTCATTGCGGAGAACTCTGAGGAGCACAATCGCGCACGTGTATACGGTGTGACGCAAACGCTCTTTGGTCTGGTTTCGGTAATTGGTCCGCCCATTGGAGGCTGGCTGGTGCATGCTTACAACTTCAAAACAATGCTGGTCATTGCTGCCATCCTCTACTTCATCGCCACCATCATCCGATTAGTCATGGCGCGTCGAGCCCCCAAGCCAGACGTGAATTCCCCGCACCATACTCCTCTCACCTGGGTTGGGCTTAAAACAAACCTCGTCGGCATGTTTGGCTTGCTCTTCGCCGGAGGGGTGGTCACCTGGATCCTCATCACCGATGGCGTGCGCGACATCTCGTTTGCCATGTCCTTCAACTTCATGAGCTTGTTCATGGAACAGATCGGGAAACTCAACATCCAGACCATCGGCATCCTCAACGGCATCTTTGGTCTGTTCTCAATGGCGTTTATGATCCCCGGTGGCTGGCTTTCTGATAAAGCCGGCGAACGCGTGGGTATCATCATCGGTTTCTTCCTGCACTTCATTGCCATCGGTATGATGGCGGTTGTCCCGCCCGCCAGCCCGGCCTGGCTCTACGGAATCGGATGGGCGCTTGGTGGTGTTGGCGTGGGGCTGGTGGCACCGGCATACCAGAGCCTTATCAGCAAATCCGTTCCGCAGCATCTGCGCGGTATGGCTTTCGGGCTCTTCAGCACCAGCTTGGGGCTCATTTCGCTGCCTGCGCCTTACATCGGCGGTCTCCTGTGGAAGGGTGTTTCGCCGCAGTTCCCCTTTGCCATCACAGCGGTCGTCTCGCTTATTAGCATCATCCCGGTGTTTTTCAAATTCAAGTTGCCGAAAAGCGGTTAACAAATAGACCACAAAAAATAATGCAACTTTTAAGAATCTAAGTAGATGCTAAAGACCTCATCCTCAAAAGTTAACAGCTTCTCACGTTTCCCTAAACAAAGCTGTAAGGAAATATAGTCGGACTCTTAGATATAATTAAGTCATCTGATAGATTTGGCGAGGGGATCTGTTAAACGATCCTACGCTACACTCAACCAAAAACTTCGTCAAATAAGAAAACCGGCTGATTAAATAACCTGTCAGTTGTTTGGAGGTTAATCTTGAAAACCATTTCATTTTTTGCAAAAGAGCAATTCAACAAAGTTGTCTGGGTGACAAGCGCGTTTGCATTTACCCTCACGCTGGTAAATCTTTTTGTCGTTGGAGGCGATTCGTTTGTCATCAAGTTGGGGGATATCCTTCCCATAATGCTTTCCATCGGTACAGCACTGATGGTCTATTTCATGTGGCGCAAATTTCCACCTAATAGTTCAAGCCGTAAATTTTGGGGTTGGTTCGTGCTGGGATGGAGCCTTTGGGCTATCGGTGAAATCCTCTATGTTGTCATTGGATTCATCATTGATGAAGTGCCCTATCCCAGTGCAGCTGATATTGCCTATTTCCTTGGGACTATCTTACTGATCGTGGCGCTGGCTTTGCGCATCCGCGAAACACCCCGTCAATTAAAATCGTGGCCGCGAATTGGTTATTGGTTGCTTTTTTTAACCTTGACAACAACGGTGTATTTCCTTGTGCTCCAGCCGATATTAGCCGCAGCGGACGAATCCGGCCTTTGGGGATTGTTATTAGACGCTTTTTATCCCCTGAGCGACCTGGTGCTACTTTTGCTGGGAATTCGCCTGCTTTTTGATTACAACACGCGTACTGCCAGCATTGGCTGGGTGCTGGTAATCGTGGGCTTTGTTTTCGTCACCATCGCAGACCTCGTCTATTCTTATGCATATTCCTTTGACCTTTACTATCCCAATGGGCAGGTTAACCTGATCTCCAGCCTGGGAAGTTCTGTGCCCTACATCCTTGCTTACCTCTTCTGGTTGTTGGGTTTATATCGGCTACAAATCAAACAGGAAGCAGTTGAGGTTGGTCCTGAAATCGTACAGCCGGTTCCTGTTGAAAATACCCATATCGTCTTCTTTGTAAACCAGAACTTGATCATTGATGAAGTGAGTGCAAATTCATCGGCCCTTCAAACCAGTGGCCTGCTTGCTGGAGGAGATTTTGCCAAACTGCTCGGTTTAAAAATGGAAGATCAACAGTCCATTCTATTCAACTTACAACAGCATGAGAGAATTGCCGACATGCCACTGAAAATTCGCAATGCGCGCAACGAGATAATAAATGCAAAACTGAACGCTCTCAGACTGCTAGATCCTCAAAAAAAGTTCATTGGCGGAATATTAGTGCTGCGGTTACTGGTTGGAATCAACGACTTGGACGCTAAAATGAGCGAGTACCAGCAATCTATAGCTAATGAGGTGAAGAAGAAAAGCAATTCCCAAGAAGAAAAAAATGTTTGCAAATTCTTGGGCGAATACTACTTTCCGATCATCAAACAATTAGAACGATTGGCATACCAGCAGGGTGGGGCGCAGCAAGGATCTGTATTCATTGAAAACATGAATAAACTAGGAGACCAAAAAAAATGGGTCGCAAAGGTTACAACAGAAGGAATAATCTATGCTGAGTCAACTAGTCCTACCTCACTTTTGCATAACCTCAATGAAATCCTTGCAGCAGCACAAAACCAGTTGGAACTCATGACCAATGCAAAAATGGTTGAAGCTGGAATTACAGCGATCCGATCCAGATTTTCAAATGAGGTAAAAGAATGCTTCGAATATATTCATCGGGATTACGGAGCAAAGTAAATCAAGATAAGTTGAAAATGAATAGCAAAAAGGATAAACCTAAGTTTATCCTTTTTGCTATTCTCTCCAATATTCAAAAATAGACCACCTTACAGTTTGTTAATTTCGTAGACAATTGCGAATTACAATTAAATTACCGGGCTATAATTAACTTGACAGCGAAGTGTCAATTTGCAGCAAAGTAAAACCGAGAGCCGATTGGATATTTCATCAATATTCACGCGCGAAAAATATATTCTCACTGCCAAGATCGCAATGACAGTGGCGGTAGGGTATGCCTTAATCCAACTGTTGGTCATTGGTGGTGATACCTTTGTCATTAACTTTTCAGACGCAATCCCCTTTCCGCTTTCACTCCTCACCACCTTTACAGTTTTTCTTTTATGGCGCAGATTTTTACCTTTTTCTAGCGGCCGTCCGTTATGGATTTGGTTCCTTATAGGTTGGGGATGTTGGGGGATAGGAGAGACGCTCCATATGATCCAATACTGGATCACTGGCGACGTTCCCTATCCAGGCTTACCGGATATTTTTTATACACTCGGTTACATTGGATTAATCATCGGTCTAATCACTCGCCTGCGCGAGACAAATCGTCATTTAAAACCAAGGCAATGGTGGATGCTTTTAACCACTTTTCTTATCCTGCTGGGACTTACCTACAGTTTTGCACTGCTGCCTGTGATCCAAAATCTTGGTGAAAATACACTCCAATCTGCGCTGGATCTTTTTTATCCTTTTGGCGACCTGGCATTGATAATTGTGGGAATGCGATTGCTCATTGATTACAACACCCGGCAGAGCCGAACTGGCTGGCGTTTGATAATCATTGGCTTCATCCTGATTTATATTGCCGACTTGATGTATACCTATACGACTTCCATAGGTTTGTATTATCCTGGTGGAAAAGTAAACCTTATCACCACACTTGGTTACGCGTTTCCGAATGACTTTGCCTATGCATTCTGGATGATGGGAATTTATGGGCTGCAGGTAAGGTTAACAGCCCGGATGCAGGAAGATACCATAATCCAGCCAATCCTGGTGGAGAATACCCACATTCTTCTCTTTCTTAATAAAGACTTGCAGGTTGATGAGGTCAGCAGTAATTATTCACGAGTGTTTCTTGATACCCCTTCATTAGGTCAGCAACTGGCTGAGGTCCTGACTTTTAAACCCTCGGAAATGCTAGAGATCAAATCAACTCTCACCAGCCGGGGGAAATTTGCTGACTTGCCTATGGAGGTTGTAGATCGCAAAGGAAAAAACAGGCTGGCAAAATTGAGCGGTATCAGTATGCTGGACTCCCAAAAGGTTTTTTCAGGTGCACTGGTAGTCCTGCGGATAGGGAGCGAGGCCAATAACCTGGATCTGGAACTCAGCGATTATCAACGGTCATTGATAGTGCAGGTGAGGACCAGGAGTGGATCCATTGAAACACGCAACGTATGCGCCTTCCTTCACGCTTTCTTTCTGCCCTTTTTCAAACGAGGTTACGAGCTGATGCTGGAGAATGCAGGTTACCAGCAGGGCGTCAATTTTGAAGAATTTCTCAACCGCGAATCTGCAAAAAACAACTGGAAGGTGAAGTTTGAGTCTGGCTCGGTGAGCATTGATGAAAACATCACTCCCGGTCAATTGATCCAACAATTACCCGCCATGCTTGACACTTATCGCAGTCAATTGGATAAAATTAGTGATCCGGAATTTGTGGATATCGAAGTACGAAAAATAAGGTCCGGGTTTAGCGATGAGGTAATGAATAATTATTATTACATTCAACATGCCTGGCCAAACCGGTGAAAGTGACCTGCAGTACCTTACACCTTTTCAAGCAATGATGTAAAACCGTTATAATTGGGGAATTCCGAAATCATGAGGTGAGTAATGCCCGGATTCACCCCCGCTCGCCGCTGGCAAGCCCCATACCGCCCTTTCAAACACAGTACCTTCAGCGAAAAAGTTGAGGAAGGCCTCGAACGAACAATCAAAGGCGCTTTGTTTGGCTGCCGCATGTGCGGCAACTGCCTGCTGCAGGAAACCGCCTTCATCTGCCCGATGGAATGCCCAAAAGGGTTGCGCAACGGACCCTGCGGCGGCAGCACACCCGAACACTGCTACGTGGATCCGCTCCGTCCGTGCATCTGGTTCAAGATCTATGAGCGAGCTGAGAAGATGGGGCGGCTGGACCGCTTGATGGAAGTGCTGCCTCCATTGGATTGGAGCAAGACCGGCACCTCAGCGTTCAAGGATTTGCGAATCCATCTAAAAAACCACGGCGGAGTGCGCGCAGTATGGCGCGGTGTCACTGCCCGTCCGGAAAAACGCGTGAAAAAGTGGAACGATTTCTTCAAAGAGCTCCGCCAGCCGGATTGGTGGCAGGGAGACGATCTGCCCCACCCCGCTCCCCCTCATGAACCTGTGTCCCATCTCGAAAAGGTTTTGGCCGGAGGTAAATTTGCCATCACTGCTGAAATATCCCCACCCCTCACCGCTGACCCTGCTGAAGCAGTCAAGAAGATCCTTATGCTCAAGGACTATGTGGATGCGGTCAACTTCACCGACAACCCCTCTGCCACACCCCGCATGTCCTCACTGGCATGCTCACTGATTGCACTGCAGAATGGCGTGGAGCCGGTGCTGCAAATCGCGGCTCGCGACCGGACGCGCATGGGGCTACAAGGCGAAGTGCTCGGGGCATCCGCCCTCGGTATCCGCAACATCCTCTGCCTCACCGGTGACCATCCCCGCCTGGGCCCCCCGCCCAATGGGCGCATGGATATCTGGGACCTGGATGCCATCCAGTGCCTGTGGGTCATCCGCCAAATGCGTGACGAGGGACATTTCCTCGATTGCCGCGAGATCAAGTGCGTGCCGCAGGTATTCCTTGGCGCCGCCGGCTCGCCAAACTCCTCCACGCCCCTCATCCAGGCCATGCGCGAAGAGAAGAAAACCAACGCTGGTGCACAGTTCCTGCAAACCAATTTGGTCTTTGATTTTGACCGCTTCCAGGATTACCTCGAAGCTCTTGAACGGCGCGATGTGCCCAGCCGTGTGCCATTAATTGTAGGTGTGTCGCCTATACGCAGTGTAAATGCTGCCCGGTTCATGAACCAGATCCCCGGTGTGCGCGTACCCGAACAGGTTATCAAGCGCATGGAGGCATCCTCCGATCCAAAAGAGGAGTCCGTTCAGATCACGCTGGAATTGATTGACAAAATTAAGAAGCTGCCAGGTGTACGCGGGCTGCACTTCATGTCCGTCACCTGGGAGAGTATTGTGCCGCGGTTAATCACCGAAAGCGGATTGAAGAAACCTGAGAATCAAGATTAGAGAGTCGAAATTAGTAACGCGCAAATTAGATGGTCAATTAAACAATTTTTGCAACGTCTCTTCATTTAATTGTGATAGATCTTTGAACACCACGTCCGCCCCTGATAATTTGTCAGCAGGGTTGGTGGTCTGCACTGCCACACACTTCATTCCGCCACGGCAGGCAGCCTCAACACCGGCAACGGCATCCTCGATCACCAGGCAGTGAGCGGGCTCGACCCCCAACAATTGTGCTGCCAGCAAAAAGACCGCGGGGTCGGGTTTGCCCTTGAGGGTAGCACCTGCTGCCTCCGCCTGGAAATAACCGCGGATGCCAAGTTCATCCAGCAGTGCATCAACGTTGGCTTGCGGTGCCGATGAAGCCACAGCCTGTTTGATCCCCAGTTCGGCAAAACGATTAAGCCACTCCCGCACTCCCGGCAAGAGTTTTGCAAATCCTTTAATGCTTTCGCGGAAGAGGATCTCTTTGCGGTCACTGACGCGCTGAATGAAACGCTCTGATAGGTTGCGCTCGAAGATGGTGGTGAGGATGAGGCGGTTGTTCATGCCAAAGGTCTTGCGGAACATCTCGATGTCAAAAGGCTGGGAAAGTTCATCGAAGGTTTGCTGCCAGGCATTGTAATGGGCATCAAAGGTGTCAACAATGACCCCGTCCATGTCCCAGAGCACAGCGCGAAGGTTGGAAGGTTGATTCATAATGGAGAAAATATTATCACGAATTTTTTGATATCAGGAAGGTGAAACACGGCCTCTAATTGGGATAAAATTGGTTAACTTGCATGTGGAACATTAGTGGATTGGTGAGAAATGACTGAATTACTTCCCATTCGTGAAGCCCAAGAGAAAATATTATCCGTAATCAAACCCACCGAACCGGAATTGTGTTTTGCCGAAAAAGCGTACGGACGATTGTTGGCAAAAGACGTTTTCTCTCCCTTAAATCTGCCACCCTTTACGAATTCATCCATGGACGGTTTTGCCGTCTGCAGTGAAGACCTGATCAATGCATCGCCCACCGCTCCGGTTCAGCTTCCGGTAAAAATGGATATCCCGGCAGGATCAGGTAGTCAGGGTATGCTCAAGTCAGGTGAAGCCGCCCGGATTCTAACTGGCGCGCCATTGCCGGTTGGAGCTGACGCCGTCGTGCCGGTTGAAAACACGGATCAGTTCAAATCGGGGCAATCCACCATACTGCCTGCCTCGGTTGCCATTTATGCACCTGTCAAACCTGGAGAGAACGTCCGCCCTGCCGGTGAGGATGTTCGCAAGGGGCAGTTGGTTTTGAAAAAAGGAAGGGTCTTGCAACCCCAGGATATTGGTTTGCTGATATCTCTGGGTATTCGCCAGGTACAGGTGGCGAAGAAAGCCCGCATTGCACTTTTTTCGTCCGGCGATGAGCTTATGGAACCAAACGAAACCCTGACTCCCGGAATGATATATGACTCGAACCGGTTCGTGTTAACCGGACTTTTGGAGGCAGCCGGTGCAGAGGTAATTCAACTTGGGGTCGCCCGCGATACAAAGGAAAGCGTGATTACCACGCTGGATAAAGCACTACAGGATCCCCCTGACATGATCATCAGTTCTGCCGGGGTAAGCGTTGGTGTGTTTGATTACGTCCAACAGGTGATCAAAGAGAATGGTACACTCGCTTTCTGGAAAGTGAACATGCGGCCGGGAAAACCGGTGGCTTATGGGGATTACAAAGGGATTCCATTTATGGGACTTCCCGGCAATCCTGTTTCAGCTTATATCGGCTGCATTGTATTTGTTATTCCATTTATCCGTCAAATTCACGGTCTCCCGCCATTTGCCCAAGAATTGATCAAAGCAGTGTTGACAGAACCGCTCGAATCGCATGATGGCAGGGAGAGTTATTATCGCGGACTGATTCACCGGGAGAATGGGGTTAACCTGGCGTCCCTGACCGGTCATCAAGGTTCCGGCAATTTATTTTCGCTGGTGCAGGCAAACGCATTATTGATCGTTCCTGCAGGGGTAAAGATAATTCCGGCTGGCGAAACCGTTTCCGCCTGGGTGTTGGATTCAAGCCTTGAAGAATAGATTATCTTGGAGATTTCTCATGAGTGAGATAAGAAAAGAAATGCATTCTGGAAAAATCGACCACCATCAAAAAGCTGCAGCTCTTCCTGCGGCTCACATCGCCGTGGTAACGGTCAGCGATTCCCGCACGCCAGAGACGGATACCAATGGGCAATACCTGAAAACACAAATTGAAAAGGCCGGGTTTCAACTAGCGGCATACCAAATTATTCACGACGAGCCCGCGGAAATTGAAAATCTGCTGGACGAATTGGTCACAATGGATGTCCAACTGATCCTGTTTAATGGAGGGACCGGTATTTCAAAGCGGGATACCACTTACGATGTGATTTCAAAAAAACTGGAAAAAGTGATGCCGGGGTTTGGTGAGATTTTCCGTATGTTGAGCTATGAGCAGGTCGGAGCAGCTGCCATGTTCTCCCGAGCGACTGCGGGTGTATATCGTGGGAAAGTGATCATTTCGACCCCTGGCTCCCCTGCCGCAGTTCAACTGGCATGGGAGAAGCTGATCGCTCCTGAAATCCAGCACCTGGCTTGGGAGATATCAAGGTAGCAACTGGGTAAATGGAATTTAACATACTCCGGCAAGCTATGCCGGAGTTTTTGTTTAATAACGTATTGATTGGCTGTTAAATTACTTCTCGCGTTTCCACAAATGTAGGATTACGAACTCACCAAATGTAAGCCCACTTTCACAATACGAATTAATGAAAGTTGTGTATAATAATAAATAGAAATTAAGAATAGTAATTCCAATTGGCGAAATCATTGATCGAAAATTCATTTTTAAGGATAAAAATAAAATGATCAAAGTGATATTTTTCGATGCAGCGGGGATATTGTACACTCGGGGGGGACATACAGAGGCATATGCTTTGAATCTGCTTCAAAAAAATGGGTTTTCCACCGTAGTAAAACCGGATCAATATTCGCACCAAATGGAACTGCGGTCTCAAGCCAACGCAGGTGCGGTCAGCCATGATGTCTATTGGGATCAGTTCTTGCTGATGCGCGGGGTACTCGACCCACAGCTACGAAAAGAATATGCCACCGAGATTATTGACTATTCCAATGACGTTCAACCCGTTTCGGGCGCAAAAGAAGCCCTTACCAAATTAAAGCAGAAAGGAATCTTGCTGGGGATCATTACCGATACGATGTATCCGCTGGAATGGAAAATGCGGCGGTTGAAAAAAGCCGGCGTGGCTGAATTCATCGAAATTGTGGCTTGCTCCACTGAGATCGGAGCGCATAAACCGGATCCAGCCGTGTACGCCTATGCGCTTGAACAAGCCCATCTAGCCCAGTGTGAATCAGCCTTTGTGGGTCACCTCGGCGTCGAACTTGAGGGAGCCAAAAAGGCAGGGATGACCACGATTGCAGTGGACCACGATATGGATGCAAAGGCGGATTTTTACTGCCATTGCCTTAATGACATACTTGCCCTTCCTATTTTTAATGCCTAACGAGATTGTTTTTTGATAATCTAATTAATTTGCTTCGGGAGAACACATGTTTACACGAACAATGGGTCGATCCGGAATAAATGTCAGCGCGCTGGGGTTAGGATGCTGGGCTATTGGTGGTCCATTTTGGCGTAACGGCGAGCCAGTCGGCTGGGGAAATGTAAACGACGGCCAGTCTACTCAAGCCATCCTGCGCGCATTTGAGCTGGGGATCACTTTCTTTGATACCGCGGCAGTTTACGGCTGTGGTCACAGCGAAAGAGTATTGGGCAAGGCTCTGGCAGGTCTTCGTGAGCAAGTATTTATTGCCACAAAATTCGGCCAGGTTTTTGAAGAAGACTCCCGCCAGGTGACAGGCTACGATACCAGTCCCGAATCAATAATGAAGGAATGCGAAGCCAGCCTGCGCCGGCTTAACACAGATTATATTGACCTGTACCAGTGTCATGTCAAGGATGTCGATAAAGACCACGCCGTCATCGTGCGGGAAACCCTTGAAAAACTGGTGACAATGGGCAAAATACGGTTTTATGGTTGGAGCACGGATGACGCTGACCGGGCACGCATTTTTGCACAGGGCACACACTGCACAGCCATCCAACAAAGACTCAACGTTTTTGAAGGAGAAATGCTAACCTTGGAAGTGTGCGAGCAATCAAACCTGGCAAGCATCAACCGCAGCCCCCTCGGGATGGGGCTCCTGACCGGCAAGTTTACAGTCGATACGCCCATTGCGGCAGATGATGTTCGCAGCCGGAGACCTTCCTTCAAGGAAAATCGTGCTCATGAACTCGAAAAACTTTCCAGAATTCGAGACATTTTGACGGCGGACGGTCGGTCTCTCGCACAAGGAGCACTTGGGTGGCTATGGGCGCGTAGTCAGCAAACAGTTCCCATCCCCGGATTCAAAAACATCACCCAGGTTGAAGAAAATATTAAGGCTGCGAGTTTTGGGCCACTTACCGGGGCACAGATGCTGCAGATCGAGGAGATGTTGACATAAACTTCCCCGAAAAATGGCTTTCTTACCTCATAAGCGGATCAGTTTTTGAATAAGACCGAACCCCTTCTTGAAAAAGCAAACCGATTGTTGTATGATATATAATGTAAGTTAACTTTCATTTCTATAAATAATGACAGTAAAATAACAGAGGTAGAATGGAAAATGAAAGTAACACACCGGTCGAGTTTAGCAGATTAGTCGCCGAACATTACGACCAACTCACCAAAAGCGAAAAGCGCATTGCCGACTTTATCCATGAGCACCAGGATGAAGCAGCTTTCATGCCGGCAGCAGAAATAGCCGAATCTTTAGGGTTAAGTGAGCCTACCATGGCACGCTTTGCGCGCTCTCTTGGTTTGGATAGCTACCCTGCCCTGCGGGAAATATTACAGGTGAAATTCCGCAATCTCGTGAATCACTCCGCCCGCCTTCGCAGCCGGCTGAATGATTTGCGCTCGGGCGGTGATATTTACGAGCAATTGGTAACATCCGAGATTGATTTCCTGACAGAGTCTTTGCATACGGTAGACCGGGAGGCTTTCAACCAGGCAGTTGAATTACTCCGGACTCATCAACGCATTTTTGTTTTAGGGTTGGGACCCGCAATCTCCCTCGTCGACCTACTGGAGATTCGGCTTACCCGGTCCGCCCGCAATGTTATTCCTTTGAAAACTTACGGTCGAGACATACTAGATCCCTTACTTCTAATGAATAAAGATGACCTGTTAATCGCTTTCGGATTTCACAGTGTAAACCCGTTCTTGCAAGTGGCTTTGGAGCAGGCCAATCACCACGGTACCCCGGTGATATTTATCACCGACACGCTTGCTGAACTTGTGGGTGCTCGGGCAACAGTAATCCTATCTGCCCGCAGAGGACCGGTTTCTGCTTTTCATTCCATGACTGTCCCCATGACGATCATCAATACATTACTCCTCGCCTTGAGTTCTGTCGACCAGGAAAAGATCATGACCAACCTGGATAAGCTGGACCAATTGCGTGACAACGTTCAACAGATTAATGCCTTACAGTTACCCGGAAAAAAGATCTAGGAGAAATGCATGACTGTCCCATCAACACCTGAAAACTCCTTCCTAAAACGTGTGTTGGCAAGCTCCAGACGGTTCATCCGGTGGTTAACTGATCCAAAAGTTGCCATATCTCTGCTCATGTTGGTGTTGATGATCTACCTGATCGTCATTCCCCTTTACCGCATGGTTTTTACTACGTTTACTTTTCAAGAAAAAGACATCGTCACCCATCCCGATGCGACCGTAGGGGCATTTACCTTTTTCCATTGGGTCAGGATGCTGACATCCAAAATCAGCAAGATCATGTTATATGCCCCGCTGCAGCATTCGCTGGTGGTATCTGCCGGTGCCACCGCAATAGCCATGACGCTCGGTTGTTTAATGTCCTGGTTCGTAATCCGAACCGACATGCCGGGTAGGAAGCTTATAAACACACTGGCAATTGTGCCCTACATGATGCCATCTTGGACGATATCAATGGCGTGGACGGTCTTATTTAAGAACCGGACCATTGGCGGTGGACAGGGATTGATTGAATTCTTGTTGGGCAAAGGACCCCCCGATTGGTTTGCATATGGGCCTGTGCCAATTATGATCAGCAGCGGCCTTCATTATTACACCTTCTTTTTCCTGTTTGTATCAGCAGCCCTTATGTCGATAGATTCAAATCTTGAAGAAGCCGGCGAAATTAGCGGAGCCAGCCGCTGGCGCATTCTCCGCCAGATCACCTTCCCTCTCGTCCTGCCCGCATTGCTATCAGGATTCATTATGACTTTTTCAAGGGTCATGGGCACTTATGGTGGTCCAAACATCCTGGGCGTACCGGTGCGCTATTACACCTTATCCACAATGATCCGGGCTAACATGAAACTTGGTGATACTGCCGACGGTTTTGTTTTAGCGGTTATGTTGATTGCCCTGGCGATGATCACCGTGTTTCTAAATCAAAAAGCTGTGGGCACAAAAAAGAGCTTCGAAACGATTGGCGGCAGAGGTCTTGTAATTAATAAAGTTAAGTTGAACAAGTGGAAAATTCCTCTGACCACACTCATAATTGTTATCGAATTGATCATTGCGGTTCTCCCTGCGGGTATTTTGCTTTGGAACACGTTTATGAAGCAGTCAGGAGACTACAGCCTTTCCAATTTATCTCTGGTACATTGGATAGGCAAAAGTGATCCGCTCATTGATGATGGGCTACCTGGAATATTTCGCAATCCCGCCATCATCAAAGGTGCTTGGAACTCAGTTAAACTTGCTTTTTCAGCTGCGTTTTTCTCTGCCCTGTTGGGCGTGGCGTTAGGCTATGCCATCGTAAAAGGCCGGGGGACAAAGTTATCCAGGCTTGTTGAGCAGCTTGCATTTGTGCCATACGTGATTCCCGGAATTGCCTTCGGCGCAGTCTTTATTTCCATGTTTGCCAAGCCTGTGGGGCCGATCCCTCCCCTTTACGGAACGTTCGCGCTATTGGTGGTGGTTTCGGTTGCCAAAAATCTTCCGTTTTCCAGCCGAACCGGCGTCTCTGCAATGATGCAAGTGGGAAAGGAATTGGAAGAAGCCGCTGCAATTGCGGGAGCAAATGCATGGCTGCGCTTTAAAAGGATCATATTTCCCCTAACCCGAAGTGGGTTCATTTCAGGTTTGCTGCTCACCTTCATCACCACGATGCGCGAGCTATCGCTGATCATTTTGCTGGTCACCCCCGCCACGCAAGTTTTGGCTAGCATGACCATGCGGTATACCGAAAATGGGAGTGAGCAAAAAGCGGATGCGGTCATTATCTTCTTGATCGCGCTCATTCTGGGCGGCAATTGGTTAATCAACCGCTTCCGCGCGGGCAGCCTTGAAAAAGGACTGGGAATTTAATTTACCAAATATCGTGGAGTCATGCTGACTTTCGTTCTCCACTTAACAGGACTCTGTTTTAAAGATTCATCGATGAAAGGAGTGTACCCGGGTAGATATTGAATAAATATTGGTTCCAAAAAAATCGAATTTTAAATCATGGCAAGGAGGAGAAATGAAAAGCTTTTTTAGAATTGCAATGCTTGTTGTAATGATCTTCGCCCTGGCAGCCTGTGCCAAACCAACCGAAGCCCCGGTTGTAACTGAAGCTCCGGTTGTGGCAACAGAAGCCCCGGTGGTTGCTCCTACGGAAGTTCCCCTGAGCGCAAACGAGCAGTGGGCAAAAGACAATGGCCTTGGAATTTATCAACCTGCCACAGACGACTGGGCAGCAATTGAAGCCGCGGCCAAAGTTGAAGGCACTGTTGTAATCTACTCAAATTCCTCTCGTATTGCAGCAGCTGGTGAAGCCTTTGCCGCATTATATCCGGAGATCAAAGTCGAAGCCAATGATATGGGCGGTGCTGAAGTGGTTTCCAAGGTCCGCGAAGAACAAAAAGCCGGCGCTTATGCCGGAGACGTCTGGTTCAATGCCCAGGGACCTGACATGGTAGGTGAATTCATGCCGAATCAATGGCTTTGGAAATTCGTTCCCACTGATTTGCTGGCTGTAATGCCAGATGAAAACCAAAACCCGATTGCTACCCATAGCACAGAGGTTTTCGGATTTATCTATAACACTGAATTAAATCCTGATGGCTGCCCTATTACAAATATATGGGAAGTTACTGATGCAACCTGGAAGGGAAAACTCTTCATCAAGGATCCGATCAATAGCGCGGAAGACCTGGGCATGCTGATGACAATCGCCTCTCACGCTGATGACATGGCTGCAGCTTACAAAGCCCTGTATAACGCAGAGTGGAACACCGATGCCGCCTATGATGCTGATACTCTGGATGCCGGTTGGTTGTGGATCAAAAAACTTGCTCAGAACCAGCCTGTAGGTGTAGCTGGAAGTGATGATGTTTGGGGAGCTATGGCAGTTCCAGGGCTAAAAGATAATATGCTCGGATGGGCTCCATTATCCAAATACCGCAATGTTATCAAGGGTGACGCAGTATTTGAACCCTGTGTCGGGCTCTCCCCCGTCATCGGTGCCCAAAAACATAACTATGTTGCAGTGATCAATATGGCTGCACACCCCAATGCCGCCAAGTTGTTCATCAGATTCGTTTTGAGCCAGGATGGCTTTACACCCTGGAACCAGGTCGGACAATTCTCAGGTAACACAAGTATTGTCCCGGTCGACGCAGCGCTTGCATTCAAAGATCTGCCGGTTTATAACTTTGACAACGATTTCGTTTATAAGAATATCACCGCTTTCCATGACTTCTATGCACTAAGCCTGTTGTCACAGTAAGAAAAGAATTCAAATTGATTTAACTATGGACACGGCTGAAATCCTTCCGTGTCCATAGTCTTTCTAGTCAACAATGTATTTCTGTAATCCAAGTTTCCATCTTGCACCTGATAGATAATAATAAAAGTGATGAGGGTTAAATTAATGACCAATCAAATCGAGGCTGTCCTATTTGACATGGGGGGTACGCTGCGGCACAACGACAAACGCGATGAAACCGCCAAAGCCAAAATCCTTCAGAAGATACTTGACCTGGTCAAAGCAGATATTTCAGCCACCGAGTTCTCACAGGTTTTAACCACCCGTGAAAGAGAGTACGAAGATTGGGCAGCACAAAACATGGTTGAACTGGATGAAATTCGTTTTTGGACAGAGTGGATGATGCCCGAATGGCCAAAAGAATTGGTCAGCAAAAATGCCATGAAACTCAACGCGATCTGGCGGGATGCCATTTGTACGCGCACATTTTTCCCGGAGTCACGCCCTACCATCTTCAGTTTACATCGCCGGGGTTACAAGTTGGGGCTGGTAAGTAACACGACCAGCAGCGTAGATTCACCGCGCTCATTGGAGCAGGAAGGAATTTCCGGTTGTTTTGATATAGTTATGCTTTCATGTGTAATAGGCAAGCGTAAACCTGCACCTGATATGTTGCTTAAAGCTGCAGAGATTATGGGAGTCTTGCCAATATCCTGTGCATACATCGGCGACCGACCTGATTGGGATGTAGCTGCCGCCCGGGCTGCCGGGTTTGGCTGTGCCGTGGTGCTGCGCAACCTGAAGCGCCGCTTCCCGGAAGTATTGCCCGCCAATCAGACTCCGGATTATTTCATTAACAATCTTCTCGAGCTGCTGGATCTCTTTCCCTCAAAATAGCAATTAAACCATTGGTAAATTGGCTTGTGCGCCTGTGGAGGTAATATTGGCGTTTCAGCGATCAATACTTGATATCTATTTGGCTCTTTAGTTCAGCAGATTTTAAAATAGCGTCGCACACAACTGCTGCGCGGTAACCATCTTTGAAGGTTGCGCCGTGCGGGGCAACCTCTTTATCATTTACAATGCAATCAATCAGGTGGGTCAATTCGTGGATAAAGGTATGCTCCCAACCAATGATATGACCCTGGGGCCACCAATTGTTAAAAAACGGGTGATAGCTTTCAGTGACATTGACATTCTGGAAACCCTGGGTGGGGGCAGGTTCATCACCAGTCCACAAGACCTCTAATTCGTTCAACCGTTCGAGGTTGAATTTAAGAGATCCATTTTCTGCATTGATCTCCAAAATCGCATAATTTTTATGACCATTGGCAAACCGCGAAGCCTCGAGGGTACCGATGGCGCCATTGCCAAATTCCACGCAGGAGACAAAAGCATCATCTACCTCGACCTTGAAGGATAAGGGTCCATCCGGCCCATCCCGTTGGTCAATGAAGGTCTTCGTCATGGCATTTACTGCCTTAATATCGCCAACCAAATAGTGAGCCAGGTCAATAATGTGAGACCCGATGTCTCCAACTGTGCCGGAGCCAGCCTGCGTTTTATCCAGTCGCCAGATGGCAGGCATACCAAAGCGCGGCATGATCCATTCCTGCAGGTAGGCTGCCCGGAAATGATAGATCCGTCCGAGTTTTCCACTGTCGATAAGCTCTCTTGCCAGGCGGATAGCTGGAACAAAACGGTAGTTAAAACTCACCATATTCTTTACGCCAGCTTTGGTAACCGCTTCAACCATTTCCCAGGCTTCCTCTGCATTACGAGCCAGTGGTTTTTCACAAATCACATGCTTGCCAGCCCTCGCAGCAGCAATTGTTGGCTCAATGTGAATGCCGTTCGGACCGCAGTTATCGAAAAGCTGAACTTTATCATCTTCGTTCAGCTTGTGCCAATCGGTATAAAACCTGTTGTAACCATACCGCTTTGCAGCCTCTTTTACTCCAACCTCATTTTTTCCGGCAATCGCCTCAAGGCGCGGCATGGCAGGGGGAGGAACCATCATATAGGGGATCGTTTTATATGCATTGGTATGCGCCCTCCCCATGAAGGCATATCCGAGCATACCGATACCGATCTCCCCAATTTGAGCGGAATCCGTTCCGATGTTCCCGCTGATTCCGGTTTCTTTACCTTCCATGGGTTCCTCCTTGCCTTACGTGTATGGGATATTCACTTCTATTTGGACTATTGCATTAACTTCTTTAAGAATTTAATACCTTCTTTTGCCAGTGCATCTGGTGAAGCTGCCAGAGGCCGCCAGATGGCTGCGTCTCGCGCCAGCTTTTTATCGTTAAAAGAGAAGGATTCCATGACCAGTACGCCATCAAAATTGATGTCTTTAAGAGCGCAGGCGATATCCTGCCAGGGAACGAGACCGGTACCTGGTGTGCCGCGATGATTTTCGATACTGTGAACTTCTATCAGGCGGTGGCCAACTTTGCGGATGGCATCCCCCATGGAGGTTTCTTCCATATTCATGTGGAATGTATCCAACAATATTTTGCAAGATGGATGATTCACCCGGTCGACAAGTTCAATTGCCTGTTCTGCAGTGGTGATGAAACTAGTTTCATAGCGATTCAACGGTTCAATCCCAAGGACAACTCCTTTTTTGAATGCATAATTGGAGACGTCCCGTAAGATTTCCACCAGAATTATCATGTCTTGTTCGTGTTCTTCTGCGGTCTGCTGCCATAATCTTCCCACTGCCGAGTATAAATTCCCCACCAAATTATGCCCTCCCATTTGAGCCAGGCCATCAATGCATTCTTTCAAATATGCAACCCCATTTTTGCGAACTTTCGGGTCTGGATCGATCAAATCTCGTACCGGGGTCATTAACGCGCAGAAACTGATGGACTCAATGCTGGCATCATTGATGATTTGGCGACACTTTTTAAAGTCAATTTCCGCGGGATCATGGATGGGGAGTTCAATATGGTCAAAACCCATCATTGCCGCTAAAGGCGCCAATGATTCAAGTTTCAAAGTGGTTAATGGAGAAGACCAAACCCAGGTATTTACGCCAAATTTCATCTCTCTCCTTTGAATAATGTTGTTTTTGATTATGGGATTATTAATTTGGTGATTAATTCTCAATAGTTTTATTATTCAGCAATAATTTTTGACAATAAAAAGTAATCGAATAATACCGTCGAGTGAATAATTTATGATCTGAATTATCGTTAAAATCCCAACGCGCGCAGATACGCGATGTTCTCTCGGGCTGCAGTTTCAACATCCGGTTTGGGCATGAATTCGCCGGAAATAAAGCCCTGGTAGCCAGTATCTTTGAGGGAGGTCAAAACTGAGTGGAAATTAATATGCCCCGCTCCAGGGTACCAGCGGTTGGAATCTGCCAGGTGAAAATGGAAGGTATTCTTTCCGCATTTACGGATACTCTCTTCAATGCTGGGCTCTTCGATATTCATGTGAAAGGTATCGAGCAGCAGCCCAAAATTATCTACCCCAACCCGTTCGATCAGATCCATGCCCTGTTCAACATTATTGATGAGGGTGGTCTCGTAGCGGTTAATCGGTTCGAGCGCCAATCGTATTCCGTAAGGGCTGGCTGCCTGGCTGCATTCCTGTAAAGCTTCGCTCAACCAACCAAGTGCCTGGTCAAGTGTTAAGCCAGGTTTTACTATTCCCCTGATTAACCCGATGATGATCATGGCATTAAAGCGGGCGGCAATCGGTACATGACTCTTGATACGCTCAATGGCTGCCCGACGAATCGCTGGATCAGGATCAGTGAAAGAAAGCCCTTCCTCGCCCCACGCCTGCCCGGTTCCGATTGCCGGGACTTCCAGGTTGTGTTTTCTAACCGCGGCTTCAAGGCTCTCAACGTCCACCAGTTTGGGGTCACGGATTGCCAGTTCGACGCCGTCATATCCGAGCGCGGCTATCTTTGCTAAATTGGCGTCCAGATCCCCGGAGAAGGTGGCGGCCTGAAATTGGGTAAGCTGGGCTGTAAGAACGATGGATCGTTTCAATATGACCTCGCAATTCAGGTGTCAGCCACTTTGGCAATGACTGACACCTTTAGATACCAAACGTCAAGAAGCGACGTATGTGATTTTACATTCAGAGCGGTCGGTCTGTAACTTGAGGATGTTTTCCGGTAATTCTTCCAGCTTGATCTTTTTGGTGCTCATGGGGGTCATATTCATACCCGATGCCATGCACTCGATCACGCGCGGGAAAGTTCCATTGCCTGAATGTCCCTGTGCGCCGATGATTTGGGCACGGCGAACCTGGAGAACCTCACCCGTGACAGGCATCTTGGCTTCCGCGCGGGCGGTCACTACGATCTTGGCGCTTAAGGTTCGGCCTTCCCAGACAACACGTTCAATTCCCGGGTAAACTTTTTCGGGTAACCCGGTGGCTTCCATGAACATATCGGCACCCATACCATCGGTGAGATCGAGGACGCGATCAGCAAAATCTTCCTTCATCGGGTTGACGTGGTAATCAGCGCCCAGTTTCAATGCCATATCGGCACGGTCTTGCTGCGTTTCGGAGATGATCACAACAGAAGCACCGGCGCGTTTTAGAATGGCGCAGGCTGCAATGCCCACCGGTCCGGCGCCGAGAACAACCACACGGTCACCCGGGCGGATGCCGCCGCCGCGATCGATGACAGCATTGTAAGCAACGCAGGTAGGTTCGATCAGGCTGCCAGCCACGAACAAGTCTTCCGGTTTATAGTTCTTGCGTAATGGGTCAAGGCTCCACAGAGTCCTGGCGGGTAAAACCAAATATTTGGTATAAGCGCCATTAACGTTGAATCCAACTTCGTCCAGGCGTTCGCAATGATTGGGGTAACCATCGGCGCACGGCTTACAATTCCCGCACCATAACATTTCTTCAGAGGTAACTGCCTCGCCACCCTTGAAGGGTTTATTGGTGCGTTTGTCAAAAGCTTTTTTACCAGCTTCGACCACCACCCCGGAGAACTCGTGCCCCAAAATGCTGGGGAACCCGGTTAGTCCAGGGTAGAAAATGTAGCCATCTTTGTCAGCCTGAGCCATGTGGACATCAGAACCGCAGATACCGCAGGCTTTGACTTCCATCAATACTTCTTCGGGTCCGGGAGTGGGGATATCATACTCGCGGATCTCCAGGCGCGGGTTGCGCCATACCTGGCTGCCCAGGTAAGTCTGACGCCCTTCGATGTCTTTTGAACCCAGCTTGAAACCGGGTTTCGGGCTCCAGTCCGCGACCAGTGTTACACCTTGCATTTTACCTTTCATGGTTCTTCTCCTTCTACGTGGATTGTTATGGAACAAATAATTGCTAAATTACTGGTTGCTAACCTGGGATTAGTCTAGATTTTCCAATCCCAGGTCATTATCGCAAAGGGGTTGTTAAACTTCTGTTCCCTGGCCGATACGCGGAATGCTGTAAACGGTCTTCCATCCCGGGCTGAGCGGTTCGCGCAGGAATGGTTCCATATCCTTGGCGGTACGCAGGGTGGTCTCCTCAACAGGCGGCACGGTGCCGGCGGGGAATGCTGCCAGCACGTCGTCATGCCACAGGGTCAGGTATTTGAGGATGGCAGCCATCGGTCTTTTTGCCTTCTGGGCATTACCGGATTTGGCTTTACCAACCACGCCTTCAGGTGTGGCGGCAATTTCAATAGCAAAGTGACCTTCGCCTTCAGACCAGCGGCTCGGGCGCCCGAAAGGATCCACTGATTTATCGAAGTGACCCTCGGGCAGGTAGCTCTTGCCTTCGGTATCCACTGCATGGCTCATGTCCACCATATCGGGGTGAAGCAGTAAACCGAGCGAAGTTTCTGATTCATCGGCATGCACGAAGTTGGTGTCCATCTGCCCGCCGCGATCTACCGGGCGGAAGAATTCACGTACGCCGCGGTGCCAGTCGATTACACGGTAGATGCCCGGTAATTGATAGCGTTTCTGAAATTCCTGGATGGCAGATTCAAGCATCCATAAATGACCGTGGTTGTTCACGATCAGCTGTTTGCGGAAGCCGTCATTCCAGAGTCCGAGCATGACATCGATCATCATCTCGCGTACAACATGTTCGCGTACGATAACTGTGCCGGGCATACCCAGGTGATGGTAGGGGTGTCCGCCATAATTGAGGGGAGGCAGCGCCAGGTTAACCGGAGCGCCGCGTTTGGCAGTGAAACGCCGCACACCTTCGCAGATGGCGCTGACGTACAAGGTGTCAGAGGCACTGGGCAAATGGGCGCCGTGCAACTCCGTGCAGCCAACCGGGATAAAAACAATGTCATTCTTCTTGCGATTCTCTTCCACCTGCCAGCGGGTGGTGGTCTGAATGTAAGACCCGGGTTTTGCCCATTCAACTGGAGAGGGAATTCCGTAATCCGCCAGGATGGCATCGATCTGCGCATCACTGGATTCCCATACTTCCTTTTTCAAACGTCCAACGCCATTATCCTCAAAAAACAAATCGGGCTGGTCAGTTGCAAGAAAACCATTTGGTACTTTTTTGTCAATCATTCTCGTCTCCTTTAAATTTTTTCCATCAAAGTAAATGCATTCCCTGGAATGTTCAGTCCGGCAGGACTTTCCCAGGATTCAAAATGTTGAAGGGATCAAAAACGTGCTTGATTTGTTTCTGGATTCCTAACGATATGGTACCCAGTGCACGTTCCATATAGGGTCGTTTAAGGGTGCCCACCCCATGTTCGCCTGAAAGGGTGCCACCTAATTCCAAAGCAATGGCGAACTCTTCCGCGACCATCTTTTCCACTTTTGCCCATTGTTCCGGGTCTCGTTTATCGAACAGGATATTCGGGTGCAAATTCCCATCACCGGCATGACCAAAAATGACGATCGGTAGACCGTATTTTGCGCTGACTTCCTTGAGGCGTTTAACCGCTTCCGGAATAGCGCTGCGCGGAACGGTGATGTCTTCTCCCAGCTTATTGGGGGCTTTGCGTGCCAACGCTGGAGAAACGGAGCGGCGGGCTTTCCACAAGCTCGCACGTTCAGCCTCGTCTTTGGCTACCCTGACATTACGCGCTCCCTGGTTTCGGCAAATTTCAGCAGCCGACTCGATCTCATAGGTCACCGTGGCCAGGTTTGTGCCATCCGCCTCAATGAGCAGAATCGCTTCCACATCCAGCGGTAACCCCAGGTGCATGGCATCTTCGATGCAGGAGATGGCAGTATGATCCATCAATTCCAGTGTGGCAGGTACGATACCCGCCCTGATAATGGCATTAACCGTCTTGCAGGCGTCAGGGAGCGAAGCAAATTCCACCAGCGCTGTGCGCGCATAAGCGGGTTTGGCAGTCAGACGCAGCAGGGCTTCAGTAATGACACCCAAAGTTCCTTCTGAACCGGTAAAGAGAGCGGTCAAGTCAAAACCCACTACATCTTTGATTACTTTGCCGCCGGTTTTCAAGACCCTGCCATCCGCCAGAACCACGGTTAGTCCCAGCACATAGTCACCGGTTACGCCGTATTTAAGGCAGCGGGGACCACCGGCATTGCAGGCGATATTGCCGCCGATGGTGGAGTGCCGGATGCTGGAAGGATCGGGAGGATAGAAGAGATTTTTCTTTTCAACCGCTTCTTGCAAGTCAGAGGTGATGATGCCGGCCTGCACATGGGCAATGGCGTTGACCTCATCGATCTCGAGCAGCTTGTTCATGCGCGTCATGGAGAGGGTTATCCCCCCGCTGAACGGCACTGATGCCGCCGTCAACCCTGAGGCCATACCGCGGGTTACCACCGGGATGCGATGACTGGCAGCCAGCTTAATCACCTGGCTGACCTGCTCGGTGCTCTCGGGCAGAACCACCACATCCGGGCAATGTTCTTCAAAGGTGCCATCGTAACTGTAAACCGCCAGGTCTTCAGGGGTATGCAAGACACCGGCTTTGCCAACTATTTTTTCCAATTCAGTAAAAATACTCTGCTCCATTAGGCACCTTCTTCATTGTTATAAGCCTGGTCCAGCATCTCTATCGGATGAACCACCTTGACGTTCAATCCGTGCCGGCGGATGCCAACATTTAATTGCATCTGGCACCCCGGGCAGCCTGAAGCGATGAAATCTGCATGGGTGGATTCCAGGTTGTTCACTTTGCGGTCCATAACCTTTACAGATGTATCGTGATGGGTGATCAACTGGCTGCCGGCAGAACCGCAGCATGTGTCAGATTCGGGGAGTTCAACAAACTCTACCCCATCGATCATACCCAGGATGGCGCGCGGTTCTTTCCAAACCCCTTGCGCGCGGCGCAAGTGGCAGGGGTCGTGGTATGTGATGCGCGCATCCACATGCCCGGTGGGTTTCTCCAACGGGATGGTCATGAGGAATTCACTGATATCTTTCACTTTTTTGCTGAATTGAGCCGCCCGCTCCGCCCATTCAGAATCCTCGGCAAGGATCTGTCCGTATTCCTTGAGCTTTGAACCGCAGGTAGCACAATCCGTGACAATAGTTTCTACATCGGCTTTTTCAAAAAGGGCGATATTCTGTTTGGCTTGCTTGATGACCAGGTCATGGCGGCCATAACCTTCAGCCGGCATACCGCAACAGACTGTATCTTTGGGGGTAATCACTGTGCATCCATTGCGGGCAAGCACCCTTACGGTTGCTAAACTCTGGTCAGAAAACATAAGGCTTTGCGCACAGCCCAGGAAGAATCCCACCTGGTAAAGACTTTCTTTTTTGGCTGGTGTTACTTCGGGCAGAATCTGCCTTATCGGGCGCTGGGGAAGGTGCGGCAGCATGGATTCCAAATCGCGCAGTTTTTCCGGCATCAAACGCCGAATCCCCAGGGCGTACACCAGGCGGCGGATGCCAAGCATTTGGTACAACCGCAGCGGCAGGGTTGCCAATTCCATGCGTCCCGGTTTACCGACGACCTTGCTAAACAAGTTGTCTTTCCAGACAGCGGGGTGCAGTTGTTCCTGAACATGGCGCATTTCCAATGCTAAATCAGCCGGGCGGATGCCAACCGGGCAGATATCATTGCACGCCATACAATCAAAGCAGGCATACATCTGTTCGATCAAGTTGGGCGATAATTCCAGCTCACCTTCCAGCCCTTTGCGCGCCAGGGCAACCCTGCCGCGCGGTGAGGCGGTCTCATTATTGTATTCGTGGTAGGTTGGGCAAACTGCCAGGCACAACCCGCAACGAATACAGTTAAGATATTCGTTTTCTTCCGGTTTGATTAGCGCGTTATTTTGTGTCACTTTTTCTGCCCATTCTCTTATACGGATAAAAGTTGCGGATCAGTCTCATTGTTCGAGGGTAAAGTAAGGAGTTAACGCCTGCAGCGCGGTTTTTTTAGCCTCATCAGTCACAGACTGTGGGTCACGCTGCCAGTATTCCGGGCGGAAAATCTCGATCGAACAATGCCCATCATAGCCAATGGCTCGCATGATGGCGCAAATCTTTTGCAGCGGCACCACACCATAACCCGGGAAAAGCCGGGTGCCATCGGTGATGGCTTCACGGGGAGTGTCTTCAAGGTCATTGATGTGAAAAGCAAAAATACGGTTGCCGTTCAGTTGTTCCAGTTCTTTTAACAATGCGCCGCCGGCGTAAAAATGCGCCGTGTCGATGATCATGCCTACATTTTCCAGGTTCGTTTTTTGCACGATCTCCCATGCACCCCTGGGGGTACGGACGGAACACCAACCAAAGCCAAGAAATTCGAATGCCAGGCGGATGTTATATTCAGCCGCGATGGCTCCCAAGTCCCTCAGGACGATGACGTATTCGTTGACGATCTCTGACCAGGGCATATTGCGATCAGGCGTGGGGCTTGGCACAACGGCAATAGTTGGGCAGCCGATGTACTTCGCAAGTTTACTTAATTCCCTGCAGCGCATTTGTACCTGTTGATATTCCTTGCCGCGAAAACCAATGAACTCGATGGAGTTAAATGCCAGCGGGACAACGGCGTAGCGTTCGAACAGGTAGCGCAAGTCATCCACTGTATGAGTAGCCAGGTAAGTATCCATCTTGGCAGCCCAGACTTCGAGCCCCTTAAAACCGGCGCGGGAAGTGATCTCCACATCGGTTTCCAGGCTGCTGGTCATCGTTGTCGCACCGTGAAAGCCTAATTTCATAATCTGACTCCTGACATTACAGGTTTAACGAAGCGCATTATTCGCCGGAAATTTCGCTTATTTTGACTGGCCGGTTTTCACGCAGGGATTTCCCGGCCGCCATGCCTAACACGACTGCCATCCGTCCATCCCGACCTGTAACTGGAACTGGTTTGTCTTCCCGGACGCACTCAATAAATTGCTTGATTTCTTCCACGTAGCAAGGGGCATAGCGCTGCATAAAGAAATGCGGGATGCGGGACGAATGGAAACCGCTTGGATTACCAACTACAGTTGTGTTCACGGTTTCGTTGGTCGCCATAGCAACCCCGTTGGAGCAGAAGACTTCCAGACGCTGGTCATACCCGTAAACAGCCTGGCGGCTGTTGTCAATTGTCCCGAGGGTACCATTAGCGAATTTTAGGTTAATGATATTAGTATCGATATCGCCTATTTCGTTCAATTCAGGCGCGACTAGAACGCCCCCGGTGGCATAAATTTCTTCCACGTCACCAATGAGGAACCGTGCCATGTCAAAGTCATGGATGGACATATCGAGGAACATACCGCCGGAAACCTTCAGGAATTCCATGGCGGGTAGTTCCGGGTCGCGGCTGGTGATGCGCAGGACGCAGGGTCGGCCAATTTCGCCTGAATCTACCACCTGGTGAACCTGTTGAAAACTCTTGTCAAAGCGGCGGTTGAACCCGACCTGCAATTTAACCCCTGCTTTTTCAACGGCTGCCAGGGCATCGTCAATACTTGCCAGGTCCATTGACAGCGGTTTTTCACAGAAAATGTGTTTACCGGCTGCAGCGATATCTTTCATGATGAAAGTATGGGTGTTGGTGCTGGAGGAAATTAAATAGGCTTCGATCTCTTTATCTGCCAAAAGATCATGGTAATCCTTCACCACGCGTTCAATTCCAAACTCATCCGCAACTGCCTGGGCAACGTCCAGCCGGATATCACAAATGGCGGATAGATTTGCTTCAGGGATGCTGCGCACAATGTTGGCTACATGCATACTGCCGATTCGTCCGGTTCCAATTACTGCAATGTTCACTTTTCTATTCATATATAAAACCTTTTCTCCCCCCTCTTTCGAGGGGGGATTTACAAGGATGAAGGAGCCTAGGGTTTCATTACAATTTTCATTGCGCTTTTTTCGTGGTGTGTTAAGGTTTTAATATTAAGTCCGAGCATATCAAATGCACCGATTCCTTCTTCCAGTGAAATAACCTTGGTGAAGAAGGGTCCCATGTTCAAGCGGTTTTCCTGGAAGAGGCGGATGGAAGGTACCATCGTATTCTGCCCCAGGTAAAGACCCAGGATCTTGGTCGCCCAGCGGGTGATCTCATTGGGGACAACCGTGGCGGTGATGCTTGAGTCCATACCAAAAGGCAGAACCTTACCGCCCGGGGTAACGCATTTCAAAGCCGTCTCGAGTCCGTTTCCAGTAGCTTCGATGACGATATCGGCTTTGTGCCCATAAGTGAAGTCGGCAATGTTCTTGACGACATCCACTTCGTTGGGATTCCACACGGTGAGACCGCATTGCTTGGCGACGCTGATGCGGAATGGGTCGATCTCGGTGACAGCCACCTTGGCGGCAATATTCTTGGCAAATTGAGCAAAAAGGTAGCCAATGGGACCAAAACCGATGACCATCACATATTCATAGGGCAGCATCAACAGGGTGTTCATTCCGTTTACCACTGTAGCCAATGTTTCAACCTGGGTGCCGAAAACATCGTCAATGGAATCCGGCAGTTTGAAGCACTGTTTTTCCGGGACGAGTACATATTCGGCATAACCGCCATCGCGCATCACGCCTAGCGCCTGGGTTTTGATATCCACGCACTGGCTGGTAAGCCCGCGCCGGCAGTATTCGCAGAAACCGCAGCGGATATTGTTGTCAACCGCCACACGGTCACCCATCTTGATGTGATGTACATGCGAACCCACTTCCACCACTTCACCGCAAAACTCGTGACCAAGGATGGTATTGGGTTTGAAATGATGTTTGCCTTCAACGATCTTCACATCGCTGCCGCAAATACCAACGGCACTGATCTTGATGACCACATCATCCGGATCTTTTACGTGCGGAACAGGAACATACTCTAAAACCAGATTGCCAACATCTTTGAATACAAGTGCCTTCATCTTATCCATTTTCAATTCTCCTTGTTTAATAATTGCACACGTGTGCATTCGTTGATAAAAATATTATGTATGCTGCTCATTGATTTAGACCAATACCCTATCGTTGTATTCGTGCAGACCCTCCTTTGGCAAACGCTTTCACTTGATCCAGCGTCGCCATGGTGGTATCCCCCGGGAAGGTCGTCAATAACGCCCCATGTGCCCAGCCCAGGTTTACGGCTTCCTGCTCCGATTCACCGTTCAGCAGCCCGTAGAATAATCCGGACGCAAAACCGTCTCCGCCCCCAACGCGGTCGTACACATCCAGCTCGCAAATTGGAGATTGGTAAGTCTTGCCATCGATCCATGCCACAGCTCCCCAGGTGTGGCGGTTGGTGGAATGGACTTCACGTAACGTGGTGGCAACCACCTTAATTCGTGGATATAGGTTGACCACTTCGTCGATCATGCCAAAGAAGACTTTAGGGTCAAGCTTGGAGGCTGCCGCTACCTGCGGACCTTTAATCCCCAATCCTAGTTGGAGATCCTCTTCGTTGCCCACCAGCACATCCACGTTCTCCATAATGCGCCGGATAACCGATTGAGCACGCTCCGGTCCGCCCCAAATATTCCACAACTTGGCGCGATAGTTCAGGTCAAACGAGACCACTGCCCCGGCTGCCCTGGCGGCTTTCATGGCTTCAATGATGAGTTCACCGGTGGTTTCAGAAAGCGCCGCGTAAATGCCGCCGCTATGGAACCAACGCACTCCCCCGGCGAATATCTCCGGCCAGTTAAAATCACCTGGTTTTAATAACGCACCTGCTTCGTTTGCACGGTTATAAAAGACCACGGGAGGGCGGACGCCAAATCCCCGGTCGCTGAAGACGGTTGCCATGTTTGGACCGTTAACCCCATTGTGTTTAAACCAATGGTAGTAAGGTTTGACGCCCATCGCCTTGACGCGTTCAGCGATCAGGTCACCGATGGGATAATCGACCATGGCGGTGGCGATGCCGGTTTTTAGGTGAAAACAATCAGAAAGGTTGGCTGCGCAGTTAAACTCTCCGCCGCTGACATGGATCTGGCACTGCGAGGCTTTACGGAACGGGATGATGCCGGGGTCAAGGCGGTGCACCAGTGCCCCGAGTGAGACGAAATCCATTGCAGCTTGCGGGAGAATATTCAGTCCATAACCCATGTTAGCCATTCCTTTCTCACTTCACCCAATCTGTGTGGAAAACACCATCGCGGTCAATGCGGCGGTAGGTATGCGCGCCAAAGTAATCGCGCTGTGCCTGGGTCAGGTTTGCTGGCAGGGTTGCGCTGCGATAGGCATCATAATAGGAAAGCGAACTGCTTAACGCGGGAACCGGAATCCCCAGACCAACTGCAGTTTGAACTACAAAGCGCCAGTCAGCTTGGCTGCTTTCAATCGCCTTTTTAAAGTAATCATCCAACATCAAATTTGCCAATGCTGGATTCCGCTGATAAGCGCCCATGATCTCTCCCAGCAAATCTGCGCGGATGATGCAGCCAGCGCGCCAGATCTTGGCAATTTCGCCGACTTTCAGATCATATTTGTATTCATCCGATGCCATTTTCATCATACCAAGCCCCTGTGCATAAGAGGTGATCTTGCTGGCGTAAAGGGCTTTTTCGGCGGCATCGATCAAGCGGGCAGGGTCACCCTCAAGGCGGACAGTTGGACCCTGCAGAACCTTTGATGCGGTTACCCGCTGCGTCTTTTGAGCGGATATGATGCGGCTCACCAGGGCGGCGTTAATGGTTGGGATAGGCGCACCGATATCCAAAGCGTTTTGGCTGGCCCATTTGCCGGTGCCTTTTTGCTGCGCCTCATCCAGGATTACATCTACTAGCGGAAGGGATGTTTCAGGGTCGATGTGCGCGAATATTTCCGCAGTGATTTCAATCAAATAGGAGCGTAGTACGCCGTTGTTCCAACGGGCAAACACTTCATGCAATTGTTGGGCGGTCAAACCCAGCCCGCGATGCAGGAGATCGTAAATTTCTGCGATGAGCTGCATGTCACCGTATTCAATTCCGTTATGCACCATCTTGACGTAATGCCCGGCTCCACGCGGTCCAATATATTCCACACAGGGTTGACCGTCATTGGCTTTGGCGGCGATGGCATACAAAATCGGAGCAACCGCTTCCCACGCTTGGCGCTGTCCTCCCGGCATGATGGCGGGACCCCATTTGGCACCTTCCTCGCCACCGGAAACACCGGCACCGATGAAGTTTAATCCCTCTGCTTCCAGTTCCTTGCAGCGGCGTTCGGTATCCATGAAAAAGGAATTACCGCCATCAATGAGAATATCGCCCTTTTCCATATGCGGTTTGAGGTGGGCAATGGCACTGTCAACCGGTGCGCCAGCCGGCACCATCATCAAAATACGGCGCGGTTTTTCGAGCGCAGCCATCAGCGCTTCCGGGCTGTCAACTGCAATGATGGCTTTATCATGAGCTTCACCTGCCAGGAAGGCTTTGGTCTTCCCGCTGTCCAGGTCATACCCTGCCACCGGAAAACCATTGCGTTCCATATTCAGGGCCAGATTCTGCCCCATCACACCCAGCCCGACGATTCCAATTTTATAGCTCATAGGATTCACCTTCGAAACTCACGTTTTCATTCCCTTTCGGATCACGCAGGCGGTAAAGCATTTCGCCGGCTCTCGCTACAACCAAGATGCCTTTTTCTTCCATACCCATCCATTCATTTGGATCAAGAGAAGCCGGGTTGAGATAACCCAATCCAATGCGCTGGCAGCGTTCCTCTGGAATCCCCGTAGCCAGGGTCACCTTGATGCGCAGGTTTTCCTGTCCCGTTGCTGCATCGTAGGTGCCGAGTCCGCGCAGGTGGGTGGAATGCGCCAGCACGCCGTGCGGGAATTGTTTGAATTTTTCCCATTGTTTGAGGAAATAGTCACGGCAGTGATAGCCAATTTGATCCAAAATTTTGCCGTGGGTATAACTTACCTCGGTGATGTGCGGGGCATAAATGATCACCTCGCCGCCATCCGCCACAACCGGCTCCATTTTGTACATGCCTTTTGCTGCCGTCCACAGGTCATCATACATGGCGGGCATCACAGAGATGACGCGCTGGTATGGTTTATCCACATATACAATATGCTTTTGAGAGGATAAAACTGCCGCCGCGTGCCAGGCTTTACGGGCATTGCCGAAGTAGATGCCGGCCAGGCCTTCATGGGTCACCACCATGCAGAAACTGGAAACAGGCTGCTTCACCATAGCGGCTGCCCGATCGATTACTGCCCGCACCGGGGTATAGCCTGCGCCTATGATTTCGTAATTGGTGATGGTAGCGCCTAACCAGTGGGTGAAGTTGATGATCTCGGCACCAGCGATGCCGGGGAATAGATATTTGTTACCGCCGGAGAAGCCCACCACTTCATGCGGGAAGACCGGACCGCAGATGAGCAGTTGGTCGTAATCATTGATCAGTTTGTTGAGGCTAACCGGCACGCCTTCCGACATCATGCCTTGGGTAATCATGCTAATCTCACTGGCAGGAATTGAGCCGATGGTGGTAAATGTCGCCGGGTCATCCCACATGTGATTGAAAATGTGCGTTTTGCCGGTCATGCCGTTGACCACTTGCCGCCCGATAAGTTTGCTCAATTGTTCATCGGTCATGGGCTGGTGAGTACCCAATGCCACCAGATAATCCAGTTGTGCTACACTCGCGCCTAAATACTTTTCAAACAAGTTGAACATCAAAGGCATGGGCATGGTGCGGGTGCTGTCAGGAATTAGGATAAGCACACGCTTGCCATCTAATGCAAGCGTACCCAGTGCATCCTGCACAATTTGCGCAGTTTGCTCTTCGGTCAGGTAACTATCCGGTGAACCCAATCCCATCAACATTTACTTACACTCCACTAAAAGCCGAAAAGCCGCCGTCAACCGGAACAACCACACCGGTCACAAATGCCGAAGCCGGTGAAACGAGCCAGAGTACTGTACCCAGCAAATCCTCCGGGGTGCCGAAGCGCCCCATGGGAGTGTGCGTGATGATGGTTTTTCCGCGGGGGGTGAGT